>Ga0180432_10000889_pt1 | contig 48395 bp, 95 predicted proteins | sample SS_ome_10_FD_132414 | JGI IMG/M metagenome (GOLD analysis project Ga0180432, IMG submission 132414) | Hypersaline lake sediment archaeal communities from the Salton Sea, California, USA - SS_1_MS_2 metaG | ecosystem: Environmental > Aquatic > Non-marine Saline and Alkaline > Hypersaline >...
GACTTTACAACTTTATGATGATAATGGCTATCATTCTTCAATTTACGCACCTAAAAAGTCTGACCTAACTCAATATATGAGAGAGCAAGGTATTAAAAAATACGCTAAAGGTGGAGAGGTAGACAATAGTTACCCTTCAATAGAAGTTGTAAAACACATTAAGTCTTTAGACTTGTCTGGATTGGAATCCATGAAGTCTGAGTTAGAAAAGGAAATGAGTAAAGGTCTTTTGAAAGGAAGAAAACACGATAGAGAGTTGTCTTTAATAAAAAGAGAAATCCGCAAAAGGAAGGGTGATTTGACTGATGTTTTTGAAAGCGGAGGAGAGATAGAGTCTGCTTATGTTGATTACCTAAACGATATTGGTGATTCATACGACTACGAGAGTGATGAATGGATTATTGGTGGAGAAAATAGGGCTGATGAATATTGGGGCAGATATGGAGAAGCTTTAAGAGATCATGACCCAATAGGTTTTGAGGTTGGTAAAAACGAATTTGAAAGAGATGTTTTTGCTAAAGGAGGAAGCGCAAAAGGCTTGTCTCAAGAAGAGTTGGAACAAATAGCTAGTGATTTCGCTTATGTAACAGGAGGTGATGAAGAAAAGGCTATATATAGGCTTGTCGATCCTGATTACACGGATACTCTTCTTCCTAAATACAAAAAGGCTATTGAGGAGTGGGAACAAAAACATGGTGAGAAAGTTAGTGTATATAATAAGGGCGGTGTCATTAAATCAAAAGGATGGTTTAAGGGTTCATTATCATTCCTAAACTGGTAGATATATGGCAAAGAAAGTAAAAGACCCTAACTTTGAAAAGTTAATTTCTGATATAGATATAGATGAAGCCCCCGTTGATTCGGGGGAGGATTCTGAGTTAGAGGGTCAAAAGGAATTGGAAAACGAGGATTTTGAGGAAACGGAGTCTGAAAACGAAGAGGATGATAAGGTTGTTTCTGGCTATGAAGATTTTATCGCTCAAAACGAGATAGACGCTTCTTCTTTGCCGAAACATATTACTTCCTTAATTGATATTTACAATGAAGTTCAGTTAGAGGATAAAGAAAGTGAATCATTGGACGTTATAGACAAAAGGATAGTTTCCGAAATAAAGGATTGGAATAATTCAGATAATGAAGAAGAGCCTACTCAGGAAGAGTTAGAGAACGTAAACGATACCTTAGAATCAAAAGGCGGTTTGTTTGACGATGTTTTAGGTGGTGTTTTTAATTGGTAGATTATGATAGGAGCAGTAACAGGATTAGTTAAGTCTAAAGAAGGAAAAATGTTTTTAGCCTTAGCAGGCGGCGTGGTGTTAGTTCTAACGGGAATCAACTACTACTACCAAATAAAAATGACAAAGCTTAGAATAGAAGATTTGAAGCAAGAGAATCAATTATTATCCAAGGAAAACGAATACTTGAAGGCTAGTGGCGTATAAGATTAAGAAATACACGAAAGATAAAGCGAAAAAGCTTGGTTTAATAGTCAAACCCTCTAATAACAAAGGTAAAAAGATTGACGTTTTTAAACAGGGCAAAAAAGTAGCTTCCGTTGGTGCTATTGGCTACAATGATTATCCTACCTATTTAGAGTTAGAGGAAAAAGGAAAGGTGGAAAAGGGTACGGCAAAAAAGAGGCGTAAAATGTATAAGGCACGTCATCAAGACAACCGAACTAAAAAAGGAACTGACGGGTGGTATGCTGACCAACTTCTTTGGTAATGGCTAAAGGAGAGGAAGAAGAACAAATATTACTTTGCGACTACATTAAGGAAAAATATCCTAATGTTATATTTAATTCCGATCATTCAGGAATAAGGACTTCAATAGGTTTAGCTAAAAGACTTTGTAAACTAAAATCAGAAAACAGTATTCCGGACTTAAATATAGACGAACCTAGAGGCGGTTGGTTTGGTTTAAAGATAGAATTGAAAGTTACGGGGAGGACAATTTTCAAGAAAGACGGGTTTTTAAGAAAATCACCCGATTTAGAGTCTCAATGGCGTATGCTAGTTCGCTTAGAATCTAATAATTATTGTGCAGGATTTGCTCAAGGACTGAATGAGGCAAAAGAAATAGTTGATTGGTATATGTCTTTACCAATTACTCAGGTTTAATACATACACTTTTTTTTAGAATAAAAAAATATTTAATAGGGCAAAACTATTGCAAAATCGTTGCACCTTTGCATTAGATAAATATTTACATGAGAAAAGAAGAAACCGAATTAATCACACTCATGGGTCGAATATCTAAGTTTATCAAGTGCCACGGCAAAGGTAGGCTTTATGAAATATTAGACTCAGTAAACCCTTTAGCAAAGGTGGAAGACCCTTATAAGAAATTAATGGGTTTTATTCTCTCAAAATCTTGTGAAGTTTACGGGATTAAAGAAAAAGAAATCAGTAAAAAGTCAGCAAACGGGGACTGTTCAGAGGCTAAGAAGTTGGCGATGTTCCTTATGTATGACAATGTACCAACGGTTTCTCAAAAGGATATTGCAAAGATGTTTGACTTATCCTCTCATACTTCTGTTTATATAGCGGTTAAAGAGTTTTCAAACCTTAACCCTAAAGTAAAGACGGACAGAGATAGGATTGAAAAGAAAGAGGCTTTAGAACGAGTAATAGATAAATACAAAGAATCAACCATAAATCAAGACTATGTTTAAATACGTTAAAAAAGGAGCTAGAAAGAAAATTGAAAAAGGGAAAATAAAGGATTTAGAGCTTTATTTGGAAAAGCATGGAGAATCCGCTTTAGACGATTTGGGCGTTAAAGACGGGGTTATTAAAAGTGAATTAGAGCTTAATTCTATCCATAGCAAAATCAAAGAAGATGTAAGGCAATTAAGAATAGATACAGAATCAGAAAAAGCAACAGGGTCAGTAAGTGAACCAACAACAGAAACAAAAAAAGACATGAAAGATAATAGTATTGTAGATCAAATAAGCGAGGAGATTCAAGCGGAAACAAAGCCAAAGGTGGATAGTGATATTCCGACTTCATTTAGCCCTATTAATTCTCAACCATTGAAAGAGAGAAGTTATAACACAAAAGATGGAGGTGTAGACGTAGGAGAGATTCCAGAGCCTGAGTTTAAAGGAAAAGATTTTTCAGATATAGTTTCGGAAGAATCAGAAAGCGGTCAAGAATCGGGATCCAATGATAAACCTGACAGCCCATCAAATGAGTCCGAAGAAAAAGAAAACATAGCTGATAAGATTACAAACGAGGCTTTTAATGAGTTGCCTGATAAGGATAAAAAGATTGGGGCAAAACAACTTGTTAATACCGTGTTGGATGCTTATGAGATGTTACATGAGTTAGGTAAGAAGTTTGTTAAGTATCCAGAAGAAAAGTTGCAGGACAAAATAATCAAGGGGGAGATTGATCCTACAATGGAAATTCCAATTGATGAAAGAGGTAATAGTACCAATGTAGTTGAGTTTTTCCAAGATTTTAATGAAAGTGCGAGCGAGGCTATTTCTTATGACCCTGAATTTGGAGAAAAAGTTCGTCCAGCAATGGAGCGAGTTTTTATGAAAAAAGGGTGGGGAATGACTGACGAACAATATTTACTTACCGAGTTTGGTAAGGATGTTGCATGGAAAGGTCTTCAAGTTTATAACCTAAAGAAAACGTCAAACTCAATGATGAATACTTTTGTAACTCTGCAAAGAGAGAAAATAAAGGCTATTAGAGAGGCTAATCAAGGTGTTAATATGTCTGAGTCAGTTTCTCCTGATTCTATTAGACAAGAGCCAAGAACAGAGCGTACAGAGCCAAGAAGAGAACAGGTAGAGCCAATAAGACAAGAAGATGTTCATAGTGAAGATGATTTACAAGATGATACAACTGATATTGTAGAGGAAATAACTAATTCAGACGATTAATTATGAGAGAAGCATTATTAGGAATTGCAGTAGGCAGAAAAGGGGTAGGTAAGACTTACGCTACCCTTCAAGATATTCAAGGATATTTAAAGGGAAATCCAAGCACAGGTGTGAAGCCTAGAAAAGTGTTAATACTAGATGTTAATAATGAGTTTGGAAATGTTAGAGAAGATCAGAACCCCGAATTTGAGCATATAAAAGCTATTAAGCTTGATGACGTTCCTAAATTCACCATGTCTAAGAAAGTAGAGGCTAGACGAGTATCCGTTCTTAAACCAGAGGGCGGGAAAATGAATATGCGTGAATTAGCAGGGGCTTTAGAGTTTATTTTAGAGAATTACGAGAATGGGTTGTTGTTAGTGGAGGATTTAACTAGATTTGTTTCTGATTCACTTCCAAATGACTTAATTGGTGCAATTTGTACTCAAAGACACGTATCAGTTGATGTTATTATCCATTTTCAAACTATCGGAAAAGCAGCTAATCCTAAGTTGTGGGGTAATTGTAATTGGTTAAGATTCCATAAATGCGATGACAACGTAGAGAGACATAAAAATAAATTTGGAGGAGATATTGAACATCTTAAAATACTTGAAAAATTAGTTGAGATACAATATAGGCAAGGCGATAAACGTTTTTATGCTTACTTGAACAAGGATGAGCATAAGATTCAGGGTAATTTCGATAAGAAAGACTTGATGTATGCGGTCTATCAGTATTTGGAAGATAATTACAATACAGTAATGAAACCAAAGCTAAATAAGAAGGATTTAATAACAGGCAAACCCGTTTATGATAATCACGAAGAATTAGCAAAAAAACTGATTAAGGAATTAACTTTAAAATACTACGGTAATCCTTTCTAAAAAAGTCTTTATCTTTGTAGCTAGTATAAGGTAAGGTTTATAAGATGGATAGAGGGTTAACAGAGCAAGATTTAAGGTTTTATTTAGAGAAGGAGCAGAACTACGCTTATACTCCTTCTTCTAATTTGCCTAATTTAAAGCGGAATAGAATTGCTTTCGATATTTACAACCCTACTTTGTTCACTCAGGAAATACCTCTGTTTTCTAGCCCTTTCGGGTCTAATGAACAACAAGGTATTTCTTATGGCGACTTACTACTATCTTTTTATTCATCTATTGAAATAAGTGCGAGTGTTGTAGATAAAAAGACAGTTAGGGTTGAGTATTTACACGAAAATGGAATAACTTACACAACAACACCTCAGACAGTGAATGATATAGATGAATTTATAACTTACTTAGAAGATCAACTTAAAAACAATTTTAATTATATTCAAGTTGGTACAGAAGACTTTATAGTCTATAAGGAGAAAAATGACACTTATTTTAATTTCAGTCCTTCACCGAATGGTAACCTTATACCTACATATTCATCCAATAATTTAATTAACCTTCAAGTTGGAAACCCCGTTAACCAAACTATATTATGGAATACTTTTCAAGTACAGTCATCATCTGGAATACAAATATCTGATTTAATAGGCGATTTAACATACGCAGAATTAGTATCCGAATTAAATGAGTCTATAACTCCTTATATGTTTGATTTTATCTCTGTATATGCTGATAATGTTACACAAGTAAACAAACCGATAAAGTTAAAGATAGGTTCTAGTTCGGGATATAAAACAGTTGATATAAGAAAACCTGCTATTCCTTCTACTGATAGTTCTAATGTAGTTTTGAATATACCATTAAACTATTGTCCAAACCCTAATTCAGATTTAATATATACCGTTGGGTCAGGTGAAACAGTAAGAATGGTAATAAATTATAAGCAAGGAGATGTTTATCGTTATGCTAATAAGATTCAGTCAGAAATGAATAAGGGACTGACGTTTAAACAAGCAACTAATAAAACAAGGGTTAGTTTCGATCAGTCTGATTTAAAGTATATTCAAGGGTTAGATCTTTCAAAATGGAACTTTGACACCGAAGTGCCAGAGTCCCAAATTAAAAAGTTGGTAAAAAGGTATGTTAAAAGTTGACTTGGCTTTTGTCCATTATCCCATCCCATACACTTCTAGCGTATTCTTCATTAATACCTTTTAAAAGTTCTGGAGACAATCTATTTATTTTACCCCAAACTTCATCAAATGAATTTAAAAAGTCAGGAAAAACAATAGTTTCATTGGGTGTGTGATTCATGTTCATATTATACATGAAATTACCATAAGCTTGCCGTAGTTCAGTTGGGTTTTTAGCTTGGGCTAATTGGGAAACCCTTTGCCTGCTTTTATAAACAGATGAAAAGTTCCTTATACAAACCAAGAATTGAAGGTCATCCCGAACCTCTAGCCATGTGCTTAAAACTTCTCCGTAGAAAAACTTAGGATCTTTTATGACAGGGTAGTTGATTTTTTTAATTGCCTTTTTTTGTTCCTTTATAGAGTTAAAGTCAGGGTCGTTACCTATCCATATAGAACCATTTACTTTCGATACATCCGAAGGCTCTAGTCCTGCATTGAATTTATTAATCCAATTACTTTGATATTCGATAAGACCTAGCTCATTTAACCATTTGGTTATTGCGCTTGTTCCAGACCTTCCCGTTCCTGTAATTACTAACATATTTATTGTTCTTTTCTTTCTATTTCTTGAATTTCCCTTCCTAGAAAGGGTTTGTCTTTTCGGATATTATCAAGTACTTGAAGAACGTGGTCAATTTCTGTATAGATTTCATTATATTTCAAACAAGCTTCAACGTTGACTTTACCGAATTTATCTACCTTATTAGAATCCCAATAAGAAAGCTTCTTTTTTAGTTCTTGTAATTGTGCTTTGTACTTTTTGTTAAGATGCTTTTTATTGTACCTCATAAGTTAAGGAATAACAGTTGCTAAATGTAAATTATCTTTAAACTTATCTTGGTTTCTCATTACTTCCTTAGATATGTTGTTTAGTCGCTTGTCTAAAGCAGTGTAGAACATCCATGTTTTTTCCTTGTCGTGTTTATTCTTTTCATACTCCCCTATTAAGAACATCATTTTTGGATCAACACCTAAATCAATTATTTCTTTCGCACGGTCAAGCATTTCAGGAAGCCTTCTTTCCGCATCCTTCATATCTTTTTCGTACTTAGGTAAGAATTGATTGTTGTAGTAATCCAACCTTTCTTCTAGTCTCTTTTCAAGAGTAACAATATGAAGGTTTGTATCAAATAATTCTTTCTTTAGCTTGGCATCTGTGTAAGGGTCGTTTTCTTCCTTAATTTTGTCCTGTAGCGATTTTGATAGCTCTTTTAGGTTTTTAAGATACTCGTTAGTCAACTTATTGACTTCAATTAATTCTACATTATCAGGTTTCTTTTCAGTTGAAGCAAAAAACGAGTTTTCAGATAACTCTTTCATTTTAGCCTCTAAATCATCAAACTGAATGTTTTTCTTTTCTTCATCCGTTGCAATCTTTTCGATTGATGGTATGATGTGGTGTTTAACCTCTCTCTTTGTTAATTTCCACGATGCTGAATAATGTCTTAAAGGGATTTCTGCTTCGTGCTTTTCTTTTTCAGCTAAAGCCCTTTCCATTTTTGAGTATCTTTTTTTGTTTGAAATCACTTTATCACACTCGTTAATAAAGTTAGAATACATTTGTATTCCTTTCTCCCAAATAGTTAGTAAGTTTTCAGCACTGTTCTTTCTGTAAAGTAGTTTTTCTAATTCCGTTAATTCTTGCATAGTTTAATTGTTTAAATTGTTATTAATAAGATTGATTGAGTCTCTTTTTAACTCCATTTCAATTTGTTTTGTTTTTTCTCTTTCAGTTTCAACGTCATATTCCTTCAACTGTACTACTGTTAAAAGAATTGTTGTACCTATTATTAAGGTGGCAACGACAAGTCCTTCTATTCTATCCATTTTAATCTGTTTTTTTATTCAACACCAATTTGAGTATTTGCCCTCTTCCTAACAGAAACGATTATATATCTCCCATTTTCTGAATATTTACAATCCACATAACGTTCATGTCTAATAAGAAAATTAATAAATGAGTCGCCACCTCTTAAAGAGTCTCTAATCATTCTGTTTGCTACTATGTGTGGTGTTTTAGTGCATAGACTCTGCAACTCTTTTTCTTCATTCATTTTTTAATAGTTTAATTATTGATTTAAAATTTCATCCATAACATCTAACCAAGTTCCGTTAAGATGTTTGCATTGAACTGTCGTATCTATAAATACAGGAATGTCTTTTTGGTGACAGTCATTGGCGAACCAAGTATCAGCATGGTGCATTTCTCCTTTTACAAATCTGAACGGAACATTCTCAAAAGCTTTCCTAGATATTAAAGCGCAACCGATACCTGCATGATATACTTGTTTTAAGTTACCATTGTATAATAAAGGCTCTTCGTGTTCAATAAAAGGCACAGTCTTATAAGCATTTTTAAAACGATCCAAAGGCTCAGCTACTTGAACCATAGATTTTCTCATTTTACCGTGAAAAATATCATATACCCCAGACACAACAAGTTTTCTGCTCGTTAAAAGTCTTTCAATAACATCTAAAGGAGGGATAACGTCTGTTTCCAAGTGAAGCATATAGTCGTAGTTGTTATTTAAAGCATATTGACGGCAGGCTTCGTGTGCCTTAGTAGTTCGTTCTAAAACCCCGCTTAAATCATAACCAACTCTTTCAACTACAAAACCTTCCTCTTCCATTTCCATAGCAAACTCTCCTGTTTCGCTATTGTCAGCCAAGTAAACATCATAGTTTGAATAAGTCAGGTTTTTGACGGTTGTTTTCCATGTTTCCCAACAGTATTTTTTAGAGTCATGTTGCGGAGCGCACACTAATACTTTTGGTAGGTCTATCGGTTTTTCCATAAATTTTATTTTGCCCTATTAGATATGTCCGTAAAAATAACAAACCATATTCAATAATCCAAAAATAAGATTAACATAAATAACATGGTTATTTAATTGATTATCAAATATTTATTAATCAAAAACACTTGTATTGCAAATTATGTTTTTTTATTAACGGAATAAAAACCCACAACTTTGTATTGTTAGAAAATTGTAAAACCGAGTTATGTAACTCATAAATATCAAAAAATGAAAGAAGTTAAAGACATTTTCAAGGCGATGCTACCAGTAGCTTTAGGTGTGACAGCAGGATTATTCGTGCATGAGCAAATTAAGAAAGCTATTGATAAGAAAGCTTAATTAAAAATCATTAAAAAGAAGAAAGATGAGAGATTATTTTGGAGAAGCGATGAATTTCGCAAACGAAAGCTACTCTAACTATGATGGTGGAGGTTGGAACAACATGGATTCTTACAACTACCAAGATGGTTATGAGTACGCTTCACAAGGAGCAGGTGTAGAAGCAAAAGCTTCTTTACCATTTGTAATTAACATTGCTAACTCAACTACTGATGACGTATCATCTGTTGTTGTATTAGGTGCTAACTCGAATTTGACTGGAGCTACTAACTTTGGTAACGTTGCGGCTATTACTATTACAATGGATAATGGTGATGTAACTTATACTGAGTTCTTAGAGTCTATCAAGTCTGAGCCATTTAAAGTTGGTTATATGTATTTAGAGTCTTCTAATACAGCACAGCCATTTAAGCAATTGACTGTAACGTATAGAGAGCCTAATGGTCGTAAGACAGAGTTACCTGTAACTCCACGTAAAGACCCTATGCAGAATCAAGCGGATGTTACTATTGTTAAGTATTCATTCCCAGTAGACGGATTTACAAGAATCACAACTACTATCTTGGCATCTGCGACTCTTACTATGAGTCTGTACCCACAAGAGCAATTGAACCTTGCAAGAGGTTTAGTAGGACGTTCGATTGGTAAAGCTTATTCACAGCCTAACTTATCGCAATTCCAATTGCCTACGGGTAATCCTTTAGTAGGATAATTAGAATTGTCTAATATAAGAGGGCAGAGCCTACTAATGTAGGTTATCTGCCCTTTTTTTTAAGTTAAATTGAGGTTATGACTATATATGAATACACGGCAATTAATAATCCCAACGGAGCTAGAAATCTTTTAGGTTCTTATGGTGTTAAGCCTATCAACAGACCTGATTACTTAGCTAAACAATTAGCTGATTTAATATCTCGAACAGGGAATGATGGTTTGTATAAATTAGGTTCTATTCATCCTGATTTTGAATTGGTAAAGAAAATTGTCCAAGGTCAAGTTGAAAAAGAATATAAGGAGAAAGAATCTGAGAAAGAAAAAAGCTTCCTTAATGCTGATGGTCAGGAAATTAAAGACACGGTAAAAGAGATAAAAGCAAAACAAGAAGTAATGGGGTATGGCAATGGATCAAACTCACCGAATATTAACTCTGATAAAACAGAATTAATGATAATAGGAAGTATTGCTTTAATTGGATTGGCGTTGATTTTAAATCGAAAGTAATGAGACATTATAGCAATACAATTAAGAATATAGCTAACGCATACAAGTCTAATGACTTAGAGTTGGCTAGACATTTCGTATATACTGAGTTGGCTCGCATGATAGATGAAGAGCCTAATAAGGTTGCTGATTTATTAAATGAATCAGGTGTTACAGGTGTAAGTTCTCAAAGTGATAAGACTAAGTTGGTTGAAGCATCCTCTAGGGAGATAATCAGAAATAAAAAATTCCAAGACTTAATATTAGCTAAAATAGCTATTAATTCTAAGAAGTCTAATTTTTATAAGGCGAATGGAGAAGGTGTTTCCGATTTGGTAGAGCAAGTAGGTCAAGCAGGGCAGTCTGCTGGAGGAGGTCAAGCAGGTGCTATTATAGGTTCTCTATCTGAGTTGGGTAGTAATATATTTGGTTTTTTTACTACTAAAAAGCAAATGGATATTGAGGAGCAACAAGCCAAGTCATCTATGTATGCTAATTTACTTAAAGATGATGATGATGGAACTAATTGGCTACCCATAGCTATTATAGGAGGTGTTCTCCTCATTGGAGGGGTTGTAGTTTGGAAAGTTTTAGGAAGTAAAAATAAGTAAAAAAAACAAGGTGGTAGGTTTGAATAAAAAGCAGTTAATAGGGGTTTTTGCTAAGTTGATAAGCAAGAACCCTTTGGCTGTTAAAAACTTATTGAGAGACCATGGGGTTGAAGTTGGTGATGATAAATATAAAATCGCTAAATATTTATTGGATAATATTAAAAACAACCCTGTTTTAGTGAGAGATTTGTCTAGCTTGATTGTTAAAGAAGGATTGATTAAATCTATTGATTATTCTAGTGGCGATGGAAGATGGGCAGAAGCAGGAGTAACCGTAGCTAAAGACACGGCAACAGGAGCGCAATCAGGAGGTGGTGTTGGAGCAATTGTCGGCTTTATAGTAGGGTCTATATCGGCAGGGTTTGGAATAGGAGATGCTAAAAAACAAGACGAGTTAGAGGACGAAAAGGCAAAAAACGAACTTTATGCAGATTTGTTTTCAGAAGAAAAAGAATTAAAAAAGAATAATTTAATACCAATACTTATAGTCGGGGGTGTTTTATTAGTTTCAGCTATAATGATTGTTGTATTTGTAAAATTTTAAATAGATGTTAATAGAAGCTACTTTAATAAATGATTGTTTATCTCCAAAAGGGAGTTTGTCTTCTGAGGATAAAAAACCATTCCATAAAGGTGATAAGGTTGTAGGTAGGGTTGTTGATATAAAAAATGGCGACTCGAAAATGCTAGGATTACAGACAGTAGAAGGTTATATAATACCAGATGCTTTTGTAGAGCCAATAGGAGAGTTTAAAGGTGATCCAAATGATTTAGGTATTCAGGATGCTGAATATTACGAGGAAGAGTCGATTGGTAAAAAAGCTGTTAGTGATTCAATCCAAAAAGTAAATCCCAAAAACCTCATAAGTTCAAATAGTATGAGGAGTAAAAAAGCTGTTCAAATAGGAGTTGCAGGAGGGTTGTTAGGTCTTGTTGTAGCGATGATTTATGGTAAAAACAAATTAATATCTACTGGTATAGGTGCTTTTGGAGGTATGGTGGTAGGTAATTACATTTCAGAAATAGAAAATAAATAATTATGGGACAGAATAAAAAAGCGATTTTGAAAACGGGGTTTGGAACAACTTTGAATTTGTTAGAGTTAAGTCCTAGAGAGTATATAGTGACAAAGAAAATAACTACTGTAATAGATACTCCTCATCAAGAAATTAAAGGGACTAAAAACACTTTTCTTGAAGGTGCTAAAATCAAAGGTAATCTATGGAAAGAAACTGATGATAAGCAAGGTAAGCAAAGAAATGTAGTAATGGTTCAAGCTGACGGTGGTAGATATTTATTACCCGTTGATGTTGTTGAGTTGGTTGATACAGAGAAAGAAGAGATTAAAAAAGAACTAGAGACCTTAAAAGGAGATTTAGAAAAGTATAAAGATCAAGCAAAAGAACATTTGTCTGGAATAAAGACAGAAACTAAAGACTTGTTTGATAAAGAAGTTTTCGGACTAAAGGTTAAGCAGTTGTTGTTAATAGGTGTTGGGATTTTGATAATTAAAAAATTGTAATGGGAAATAAAGTTTCGGTAATAGGCGTTAATTTTAAAAATCAGTACAACGAGGCTATGAGCCAAGTAGTTGCTACTGGCACAATAACTCCTTTACTAAATCTTTACCTTAAATACAACAAACAATTAGAGCAAAACCACGGTTTGAGTATTAATGAATTTCTAGGGCTTTCTAATGAGAAAATTGACTCTATAATTAGTGTGGAAAAGTATTTGAACGATAATAAAGTAAATGCAGGTAGTGATATTATATATACTGAATCATTAAATCAGAACGATAATGGTAGCAGTTTCAATGTTAACTACATATATCCTATAGCAGGAGTTTTGTTGTTAAGTGTTGGTGTGGTTTTAATTTTTAAAAAATAGATGGTATGAATGTTTATCATTATAAAATGGTTTCAGATTGGCTTCATGCGGATATGTCGCAAGAAGATTTAAAAGCTAAATCCTTTCAAGATAACTTGAATCAGTTAGATAATAAGTTAGTTAATACAGGCGGATTAGATAAGAAGGATTTAGTTAATAAAGTTTCTATTAAAACTAAAGAGGAACTTCAAAAAGCGGTTACTAAGCCATCTAGTTATTCTAACCCTACTTATAGAAGAACAGAATACACTTCTAATACTTGTGCGGAATTGGAAAAGACTAAATCAAGTCTAGTGAATTGTCAATCAACAGTTTCTAAATTGAAAAAAGAATTAGAAGCTTTGGGTAGTTCAAAGAAAATTAACGATAATGAGTATATTTCTAGGATTAAATCATTAGAAGGTAGTGTATCTAAGTTGGTAGAAGAGAATAAAGAACTTGAAGAGCGATTAAAACAATGCTTATCATCCAAATCAACAGATCCAGACGCTTTAAATAAGTGTGAATCAGATAAAGAAGATCTTGTTAAGAAAGTAACGGATTTAGAGGGGCAAATTAAAGGTCTTAAAGACAAGCCTTCGGTAAGTATAGTATCAGCACCAAGTAATCTTTCTAGTGGAGGTGCAGGTGGAAGTTCAAGTAGCAATAAAAAGCCAAAAGAAGCGAAATCATACTTTTTGCCATTATTGGTAATATCAGCAGGATTAGGAACATTTTTATTCAATCAAAAATAGATTAATATGGGGTCAGAAGCGGAAATATTAGGTTACATGATTAAGTCAGGAGACTTGAAAAGATTCTCAAAAGAACAGGAAGAGAAGTTTAGAGAAATTGGAGGTATGGTAGATAGAGGTGAAATCACCTTAAATCAATCTTATAAACTAGCTAAAAAGAATGGCTTTAAAGGGGTTAACGGCTCTTACAGTAATAGCACTGGAGATTATGAACAAGCCATGAATGAATGGGAATCTGAAAATTGGGGAGATAGTTCTCAAAACGGAGGCTTTAAAGATTGGGCTAATACAGCTAAATCAGCAGGTTGGATTAATACAGGGCTTAATGTTTTAAATTCTTTGTTCGGAACAGGCAGTCAGGGTCAGCAAGAACAACAGCCACAAGTAGTAGTTGTAAAAGATGAAGACAAGGGTTTGAGTACAGGTGCTATCATTGGCATATCGTTAGGTGGTGTAGCGATATTAGGTACAATTATATTTTTAGCAACAAGAAATAGAGATTAATTATGGAAAAGTCAGATTTAGTAAAAGGAATTGTTGGCGGTGTAGTAGCAGGTTTTTCAATTGGAGTAGGTTTTTTAATCGCTCAAAAAACAGTTGGTAAAATGTTTCACGCTAAAAAAGATGACGTTAACATTAAGGACGAAATCAAAAATGGTGTTGTTGAGGGTTTGAAGCAAATTCAAACAGAAAAGAAAGCACAGGCTTATGAAAGCGCAAATGGTTCAAGAGGTGCGGAAGCAAAAAGAAGAGTAGGTCATCCTTATATGCGATAAACTATGCTTAAATACAAAGCGAATACAAATAAAAAGAAAACAAACTTACTTCTAGGTATTGAGGTTAAACGCCCTTTGAAAGTTAGAATCCAAGCAATAGACCCTTATAAAAAAGGAGCTGTTTATATGGATAGATGGCAAACTATTGAGGGTAGGAAGGATTTTGAGATAAGACTTCCTCAAAGCCCTAAAGATTTAATGGTTAGAATTATTTCTCCAGATGCTATCCGACAAGATAGCATGGAAAACATGGTTAGAGTAACCAAGTTTGAAGAAATTGATTTGCCTGAGTATTCGCAATGTGTTACAGGAAAGAAGGTAAAGACGTTTATCGAGTTTGCAAAATGGTTTTGTGAAAATGCAGGTATATTAGAGTGTGGAAGATACCAGTCGACAGATGGTAAGTACACAGTCGATTATTTACCTGTAATTGTAGATAGAGGTAAGCAACTTACAACACCAGCTAGGATTTCAAATCAAACAGGACGCATGGAGATAAGCCGTAGGTCTTTTGATCGAATGAGCATTCCTATGCGTATGGCGATTATTTGCCATGAGTTTAGCCATTACTACTTGAATGAAATTCAAAAGGATGAGATTGAAGCCGATCTAAATGCTTTAACTCTTTACTTAGGTATGGGTTATCCAGTTATTGAGGCTCATAAAGCTTTCTTGGAAACATTTTACAAGTACCCAACAGAAGCAAATAGAGAAAGGTATGAATACTTAAAAGCGTATATAGATAACTTTGATAAGTTGAAGTACGATATATGCTCAATTTTTAAATAAATGAATATGGGAAATAAAAAGACAATTTTAATCGGATTAGGCGTTTTGGCACTAGCAGGATTTGTTTGGTATAAAAGGAAAGAAAAAAGTGGTGCAACGTATGAGCCATCTAACGCTGTTAAAAGGTATAGGCAAGAAGATGGGGTGTGTTATGAGATTAAGACTTTATACTCACGAAAAAATGCAGGAAGTCTCTCGATGGAAATGGATATAGAGGAGGTTTCAAGAAAAGAGATACCTTGTTCTGAAATGCCAAAAGTTGACGAAGGTTTCAAAAAAGAGTTATTAGAAAGAGATGATGTACCTGAGGCGTTTAATAGAACTGAATTAGGACTGCGTTATCAATATTATTACTCAAAAGGATTTTACTTTAAGAAGATGGCTTCGGGTGTTTATTATGATTCTGATAGTAAAGGAACTCAAATAACAAAAGAAGAGTATTTAAAAGCTTTTTTTAGTGAAGAGCCACCACTAACCACAGATTTAACTGATGGTCAGAATTACAACGACCCAGTTTTTCAAGGAGAGACGGCTGATAATTTACAACCTAATGGTAACCAATATAATCAAAATACCTTAGAAGACGATAAGCTAGAGGTAGATGATAGAGATAGACCAGAAAGAGTTTATATCAATAGAGATAATCAAGAAAATATTAGAGTCCCTAAAAATAACTCTCAATTAACACCAGAGCAAATAGCTTTATTGCAAGCGATATGATAACAATTAACGGGATAGTGACAGATAGAGAAGGAGAGCCGTTGCCGTTCGCATCCATTTATGAATCTAACTCGAAAGGTATTCAAGTTAGTGGAAATGGAACGTCTAGCAACATAAACGGAATCTATTTATTGCAAAATTTGCAATCTAACCATGTTACATTTTCGCACATAGGCTATAAGGATAAAACTTATAAAGTTTCGGATATTTGTATTGTTGGTAAATGTAATCTAAATGTAGGTTTAGAGGTTGATTCGGTAGGCTTAGGAGAGGTTGTTATTAACGTAGAGAGAGATAAGAAATTGTTGGGCTTGATTAAAATAACAGCCTCTTCCTTTGCTTTATCAACATTGTTATTTTTAGGAATTGAAAAACTTAAATAATGGTTCAAAATAAAATAATATCAAGTAGTAGAGAGTTGGTTGATAAAATATCAGCTAACAAATACACTCCATACGTTTTGGGTGGTATTGGTATTGTAGTAGCGAGCATAATTATTTACAGGAAAGCAACAAAAAAAACGACTTTAAATACATTAGGTTCTAATCTATCAAATGATGAGGCGAAAGTCGTAGCGGAAAGCCAGTTTGGGTTTATGAATAAACTAGGGACGGCTGACATTCAAACTATGATAAAAGGACTTGAAAATCTAAATAAAGGAGATTTAAGGAAAGTGTATAATGCTTTTGGTACTAGGTGTTACAATGGATACACAGAATGTGTTTTATTAGATAAATATTTAGGAGGTAGAAATTTAGATTTATTTGGTTGGTATTCGGAAGAGTTGAGCGATTCGGAAAGGGAGTCAATGAGAGGGGTTTGGAGTAAATCAGAAATACCATTAACATTTTAACATGGATAAAAAGAAAGTAATATTAGGTTCGGTTATATTAACATCTATTATAGGTGTAGCTTTACTTGGTTCTCATTTGGTAAAGAAAAGAAAAGAAAAAATAGAAGCTGAAAAAGATGAGGCGGTAAAAGGAGCTTTAGAAGAAGCTGAAAAAGACAAGGAGCAAGCGATAAAAGAAGTTACGGATCAGGTTAAAGGACAGCTTACTGGTAAATATGCTTACCCTAAGTCAGGTAAGGTGAATGTAAGGACAAGCCCAGAAGTTGATAACAAGTTTCCTGACAATATCCTATATGAAGATTATAATAAAAAAGTGGGGCTGATAGTAGATGTAGTTAACGATAATTCTCCTAGATACGGCGAGGATTTTAAGTGGTATAAGGTTAAATTGTCCGAACCAAAATCGGGTTGGTTTTCAGACGATGAGTTTGGTTATGTTAGAGAGGATGTAGTAACAGTCAAAAATATTTAAAAATGAGTTGTAGAAGAAAAAGAACAATAGAGGAACAGTTGCATATAGCAATTCCAAATAATCCTAACATTCCTTCAAGATATGCTAGGGGGTTGCTCTCTTATCAACCACAGTTATTTGTGGAAGATCCGTGGTTAGATAATTATAACGACACTCAAGCGTTACTGAACTATCGAAATGCAGAGGGAGGAAGGCAAATGCCAGAAGACTCCTTAAATGAGTTGAAAAAAGCTGATATTGACTTGAAAGGAGAGTATTCTTTAACTAAAGAGGATGTTAAATCAGCTATTGAGAAAACAAGTAAGGAAAAAGAGATCGAAAAAATCGAGAAAGAAATTAAAAGTAATGTTTTAGGTTCTAATCTTGTAGCTTGGGGGTTAGTTGGAACTATTGCTTTAGGGGTTTTTATTGCAGGAAAGTCATTGATTAAAAAATAAATTTAAGATTATGAACAAGGGATTGAAGATAGGTTTAATAGTAGGCGGTATAGCGGTAGTGAGTACTATTGGTTATTTAGTGTATAAAAAAATAAGTTCAGCAAATACAAATATTGGTGGAAACGAATCTCTTCCTGATACAAGGGGGGGTAAGGTGACTGATTCTACTTGTAGAAGTAATGATAAAGCTAGATTAGCTTTAAGAGAAGGGCTTTACATTCCTTCGGATTGGGCTAAAAGATTTCCTAACCAATCTGATTGTAAATTGTTAGAATGGATGTACGAGCTTAAATTTCAAACAGGTAAAAGTTGGGCTGGAGACTATGATAATGAAAAGCTTTTAGAAACAGCCGAGTGGCAGTTGCATGAACAAAATAAGTAATTATGAGTAAAAAGAAAGCAGGTTTAGCATTTTTAATCGGAGGTGGTGTTTTGCTTTTAGGCGGAATCGCTTACATGATGTTTAAGAAGGAAGACGGTCAGAATGATGTAGAGTCTTCCGACACAGAAGGTGCTGAGTTGAAACCAGAGGATATTTGTGCAGGGGAAGATAACTGGAAAGCAAGAGGTGCTTTAACTAAAGGTCTGTATATCCCAGAAGGTCATATTAAAAGATACCCCGATCAAACTGATTGCGAATTGTTAGGATGGATGTATGAACTTAAATATGGGTCAGGCGATAGTTGGGCTAAGGATTACAGTTTGCAAAAGCTAGTTGAAACAGCAGAGTGGCAATGGTGGAATGAAAAGTTTGGTAAAGAGGCTTTAGAAAGTCAAATACAAGATTTCAATGATTGGAAGTCAGGAGTTAGATGTCCTAGCGGTTGGGAGCGTTACGCCGATTCAGCTTGCCGTAAAAAAATAGGCAGGAATGTAGACACAGGGGTTAGTGTTTATGATTATTGTGCGTTGTATGGCAATAAAGATAAGCCTCTTTGTGAAGGAATAGATAAAAGAAGATATTCACCTAAATAAGATTTTATGTTTAGTAATTATAACGGAATTGATAGAGAGCTTTTAGCAAATGTAAACACTAAGTTGGACACGCCTGAAACTTACAGTAGAGATGTGGTAAGTAGAGAGGTTAGCGGTCAAGGGATGACTATTGAAGATTTAGATAGGGCTAATGATGTTCAAAGAGCAGAAGATTTAGAGAATCATAAAGCTAAACAAGAAGAATGGGAACTTCGTGAAGACTTGTCTAGTGAAGATGGACAAACAATAGCATCTCCACCATCTGTCAGTAAGGGTTTAAAAAAAGAGTATATTCTGATAGGATTAGGTGTTTTAATTCTTGTAGCAGGAAGTATTTTTTATTTCAAAAAAAATAAGCAATGAACTTAACCGATCGACTTTACAAAACATTTAAAGGACAAGAACCAACAAAAGTAAGTCCTAGAGTAAAGAACAAAAGATTGTTTAAATGCAAGACTTGTCCGATTTACACTAAATTAGGAACGTGCGGAAATGGAGTAACAAAGGGGTGTGGTTGTATCGTTGATATGAAAACAGATTATTTAAACGAAAAATGTCCAGAAGGAAAATGGTAGAACAAGGGAGTAAAAAGTGTTTAGTAAATAAAGTGATTTCGTATAGACAAACGGGTGCTATTCAGTTTATGAAAGCATTAAAGTCTTTTGATTTTGTCGCTTTTGAAGGAGTTAAGTTTTCGGTTCTGAAAGGCGAGGTTATAGAGGTAGCCCCTTTTGATAAGGTAATCAGAGATTGTCAAGGCGAGTTACTTGAGGAATATAAAGTAATTAGGTTTAGAAAGGTAGCTACTGATGAATGGATTTCATTCAGAAAAGAAGTTGTTGAATCTTATTTAGAGTCCTATTTTACTGAGGCTACCGAATTAGAACACGATAAACAAACGTCTGAAAACTACGGGTTAAATAAAGAGTATAGGGTTATAAACGTTAAAAAAGTTGAAATTCCGTCCTACGTGTTTTTAGTAGTAGGATTAGGGATAGGTGTATTAAGTTATAAATTATTGAATAAAAACAAGTAGATATGATTCCAGAAGAAGATTATAGTTATGCAGGAGGTGTTATAGCTTGTGCAGCTCTACATCCTTTAAACAAAAAAAAGAGAGAGGAATGTAAAGAAGATTGGCAGGCGGGGAAGGCTGACACGTCTGGTGTTACAGAAGCCGAATTTATGGCAGAAATGATGAAAGAAAGAGAGGCTACAAGAAGGGCTGAATTAGCCTCTGATAAATGGTCTCCATTAGCTGTTACAGGGGTTGTCGCTGGTAGCATGATTTCACTAGCAGTAATGATTGCTATTATTGTAAAAGTTCGTAAAAAGAAAAAACAAAAGTAATGAATAGGAAAACCGTTTTATTAGGTGTATTCGCATTAGGATTGGGTGCTTTATCTTTTTATGGATATAAGCAATACAAAGCCGTAAAGGGCGTTAAGTTTGAAGTTATTGGTTATCAAATCAAATCAATAAACTTACAGCAAACTGTTTTAGATTTAACACTTGCTTTTACGAATACAACTGATCTAGGTTTTGATGTTACTTCATACTCTTTTGATATAAGAGGGAATGAGAAGTATGTAGGAAGTTCAGATTCTAAGGAATTAATTACAGTTGATGCAAATAAGGTGAACACCTTAAAAGCAGAAGTTGTCATTCCAAATAAGATTGCTTTGCAAAGTGCGAGTAAATCTATTGGAGAATCAGGTCTTAAAAATGTGTTGATAACGATTAAGGGAGGTGTGAATGTCAAGAAAGGGATTTTGCCCTTTTATATTCCGATTAATTACTCATTTAAAATTAGTGATTTAGAGTAGAAAAATTTTAAAAAAGGTTCGTAAATTTGTATCGAATCAACTTTTAAAATTTTAGATATGAACGTAAGTAAATTAGTAGGAGATTACATTAAGAAGACAATTGATAGGTTGTCGAAAGAACATAAGGTAGAAAAAGAAGACATTTCTATCGTTATTGGTTCTAAAGTTAATGGAAGAGAAATAACGCCCTACTACTTTTATGCAAAAAACGGTGTTCCTGTGTCGAATGAAAACGGACTTGTGACATTGGATTTTGTTAGAGATATTTTAGGTAAGAAGATAGATATGTTAGGTTATGGAGCGATAACGGATAACTTTCTAAAAACTTACTTTAGAACAATTGGACAAGAGTATGAGACAGAGCCGAATCATGTTTTTTTATTCTTATCCGATTTAGGAGAAAAAGAAATAACAGTTGGACTGTTTAAAAGTTCAGAATTAATAAGAACCATGAAACTTAGTGATGTGTTCGAGTAAATGAATAAACTATGGCTTTAGAATCAAATACTTTTACAAAGGCAATAACGAATGATAGCCTGACTATTCAATCGGGATTCGGTGTTAGAAAGTTATCTATTTATAATGCTAGTGCCGTTACGGGGACGGTTACTGGTAACGCTACATTAGGAGATCAAACATCTAGTGCTTTAGATATAGAAGAGGGAGAGTCTTTTACTATTATCGCTTCAAATGATAATCCAATTGCAGGTGTTACAATAACCGCTCCAGCTTCTTGTACTTTAAAGGTTTTAGCTGAAATATAAATTTGTAAAGGTATGAATGTAGGGACAGGATTCGGGATAAATAAAGGTAATGCAGGGGGTGGAAGCATAAGCGGAAGTGGAACTAATAACTATGTAGCAAGATGGACACCTGATGGAACTACATTGGGGGATTCTATTATACAAGATGATGGAACTTCTTTGGGAGTTAATTTCACACCATTTTCAAGTGCTTTATTATACTTGCAAGGAGATGGAACTTCTAATCACGGAACAACACTTTGGATTAAAGAAGCAACTACTGTAACTGAGAGTACAACGGGATTACTTATTAATCAGAATGGAAGTAATGAGGCTAATACTAAAAAAGGGTCTGGTGTTACTGTTAGAAATGCAACCAACACTTCTATTGCCTATGATGTAGATATTAATTCAAGTTCAGCTTCCTTATCGGTTGGTTTAAGAAATGATATTACAAATACAAGTGCTAATGGTACGATAGTTGGTGTTTTTAATACTGATTTGCAAAGTTCAGGTAGCGGTAATGTTATTTCTTCATTTACAAACATAACTAATCCAACAAGTGGTTTAGTTTATGGTAATTTTCACGAAGTCACTTATAACGGAAGTAATACAGCAACGGCTGTTTATGGTTCTAGTTCTGAGATTTCAGTAGATGGTACGGCGGTTGTCGATAATTATTTTGGGCATAGTTCTATTTATGGAGAAACAACGAACGGAACAACGACAAACGTTTACCTATTTAGGGGTATAGGAGAATCGAATAACGCTACTAACTTATATGGTTTATATATTGATGTTTCAGGCACAGCAACTAATAAGTATGCAGTTACATTAATTGATGGAACAGAAGCAGACGGATATATTCTAAGTTCTGATGCGAATGGTAATGGTAGTTGGGCAGACCCTTCTACTTTGGTTGATACTATTTATACGGCTGATGGTAGTTTTAACAATGACAGAACGGTAGATTTAAGCGGTTATAGTTTAACCTTTAACAAAAATTACAATATAAATAAAGACTTTAGGGTAAATTCGTATCCTTACTCTGGCAGTTATAGCGACCCCTATTTTAATATTGACAGATACGGCGGTATTGATATTATGGGGTCTAACCCTACTACAAACAATGGTTATGCACTTTCCGTTAGCCGTTCAATAGGTACTTCAGATAAAGTTTTGGGAGTAGGTTTAAGAGGTGGCGGTATTTGGAACGGAATGCAAAGAGGCATATCTATTGGCGACCTTAATAATGCGACATGGCCTTTTGGCATGAGTTTTAACGACGGAGAAATAAGATTTTCTAATGGCACTAATTTTACTGACGGGTGGAACGATGTTATTCAACATAGATTTAATTTAAAAGGCAATCCTATTGTAATTTTTAACGAGCAAGGACTAGGAACTTTTACTGTTGGCGGAAATAGTAGAATTGGTTCAGAATCAATTTCATTACAAGGTCATACTCTAATCCAAGGTCAAGGAAACACAAGTGGAACAACCGCTTTAGAGGTTGAGAATATAGATGGGGATAGCCTGTTAACCGTCTTAGATAATGGGAGGTCTTCCTTTATTAGTCAGGTGGGGTCAATTCAAGCAAGTGCTATTACTGTATCAGCAAATTCTGCTACCTTTGATGGAGATAAGGGTAATTCACAACCTTTAGATTTGACGAATGCGACTGGAGATATAACATTAACTTTCACTAATTTAGAAGCAGGATTTACCTATTTTATCGAAGTAACTCAAAAAGCGAGTTCTCCAGTTGATATTGGAACTTATACTATTGCAGGAGGTTCTGCTACATTCCCAAGTGGTACAGCTCCAGTAATTAGCACTGGTGCAAATGCGGTAGATACTTTAGTAGTTTATTACAATGGTACAGACATTCGTGTTAACTTCTCACAAAATTATTCATAAAATAAAATTCATATAAAATGGCTTTAGAAATAACAGCAACAGAAACAGCTAAATTAACCGTACAAGGTACTTCAACAGAATTACCAAGTCTATACAGTAGATTATCTTGTCAAATGACAGAGGACGGTAAAACAATGAACACAAGGTTGTTTAACTACGGTGTAAAGCAAAATTACTTAGATGGGGAAACCTCTGTAAATATAGCTGAGTTAAATCCAAAATATGCTTTAGAAGTAGATACAGTAGGTGGAGAAACTCAAAGCATTACATTGGCTAACCAAAAAATGAAAGCATTATTGGAAGCGAAAGGATATACGGTAGTAATTACTGATTTACCAAGCTAAAAAGTAGTTATATGCACATTGCACAATTTATGAATCAAGGGTCACGGGGTGGCGGTGGCGGTAGCTGTACGGCTATAAAGTCTGATACTTTACAGATTGGGTCAGGAACGAGTAACGCATCCTACGCCCCTGCTTATGGTCTTTACGATTATTCGTGGTATGGTGCTTTATGGGAGGCTTCTGAATTTACGGGTACTGCTGACGGAGAGATACAAATAACGGGATTACAAGTAGAGGTTAGCGGTTATACACCAACTTATACCTATAACAATATGGAGATATGGTTGAGTGAAGTTACTGAGACAATCCTTTATGACCCACCTGCTGTTGATGGTACGGATATGACTAAAAGTAACGAGGTTCAGGTATATGTTGGAGATTTTACCATATCTTCAAATGGGTTTATAAACATAGACTTTGATACTAACTATTGCTTTAGCGGTAATAACTCGCTATTTGTTGAGTTTAGAAATAAAGACGGAAGTTGGCAAAGTGGTTTTGGTAATGGAGAATATGAAGTAGAGATAAGCAAAGCAGGTTATAAAGCCACGGATAATGCGTACCCAACTGGTACGGGTTTAAGAACCAACGGAAGGATTAATACAATTTTTAAATATTAATTATGAATTTTCAAGAACTAGAAACAGAATTATCAGTAATAGGCACAGTTGATTATTGCGGATATAATGGGGAGAATACAAACAGTATCATTATAGCTATAAGCGATTTTAACAATACTTCTAGTAATGTAAACGCTTATAACAATATAATCTCTAACAGAGTTGAACCAACGCATCCAAAAGTTGAAAACTTAACTATTCACGGTAATATTATTAAAGCTGATTACAGAGCATAGATGAATGTTTATACTGAAATATTAAATCATCTTGAAGGAAACGTATTCCTATTATCATTTTCCATGATAATAACAGGGGTTATAATGATCTTTTCGACATTCTTTAAAACAACTAAAGATGCTTGGATTGAAAGAATCAAGAGTGCTAAGTCAATAATAAGTATAGGTGGTTCAGAGAAATACACTATATCAGATTTAGAAAACCATAAGGTTTTTAGCAAGTTAGATAGGTTTAAAAAGTATAATAAGCGTTTTTTAACTCATGGAGAATATGACGAAACCAAAACTAAGGCTTTTAAGGTGTTTTTGGACTCAAAATTAGAGTCTACTAAGGATTGCATAAAGTATATTATTAAGCATTCAAATAATAAAATGTCTAGGTTAGAGTTAAGGAACTTGATAGATACAGCTTTCTTGAACCATGATAAAGAGCTGGAACAAAAAATGATTTTGAAGTTCACGGGTGACGGATTGAGTAAGTTGAATACAGCTATGTTAGTTGACAAATTCTTCTCCATAAGAGAATTAGCGATGGATAAGTATTCAGATGCTTTTGATGATGTTTTCTCTACTCCTACCTTTGATGATAACAAACATATTTTGAATGTAATATTCTTTTTGATACACATAGAGTCTCAGGATATAGTAGAAGCTTGTGTCGAAGCCTTTGAGTCTGTTAACGGGATTTTTAAAGACATTGAGTATTAAATTTAGATTAATCTAAAAATGTGTGTAAATTTGTAGTATAGAAATTATTTTATGAGGAAATTAGTCGATCAGTTTATAAGAGAGTTTGGGTTTGACGGTTGGGGAGATTATATTGACAGTTCTTTTCAATGGATGATTAATCAAAAGATACTTTTGCTTTCAATAGGACTTGGAAGTGTTGGTGCTTATTTAGAAGAGTATTTAGGTTTAGAGCCTGTAGTTTATTTAGCTTTTATCGGGCTTTTGGTTATGGAGTTTTGGTCTGGGATTAAAGCTTCTATTAAAGAGGGTAAAAAAATCCAGTCAAATAAATTGCAACGAGTAATATTGAAAATGCTTACCTACACTACTTTAATAGGTATAATGCACATTTTTAACACTAGATTAAATACACCAAACATATTTGGGTTAAAGATTAAAATATTCTCATTCATATATTACACAACAATCAATTTAGTAGTAGTTCAGCTTATAGTTTCAGTCTTGGAAAATCTATCTAGGTTAGGGTATTCAGAAACAAGTAAAATATTTAAAATAATATCTTCCAAAATCAACAAGTGGACAGATATAAAGTAGTAATCAATTAAACCAATATACATGAAAATTACAGTTACTTACCGAGATTTAATTAATGAGTTGAAACCATCTTTAGAATTGGTTTCAAAAAAGCAGTATCCATCAACAACGGATTTAGATCATTTGCTAAATATTGCAGATAATCTAAGAGAGGTTTCAGATAAAGCAAAGCTGTTTTGGGAAACTAGAGAAAAAATCCTAAATGATTTAGCCGATAAAGACGAGAATGGTAATGCTATTCAGAAGCAGGATGAAAACGGAAATAGCTATTTAAGTCTTACTGATGAGAGTAAAGAGTTATTCGGAAAAAGACTTACCGAACTAAATGACAAGAAAGTTAAGATTGAGATTAAGAAGTTGAAAAAGACAGATTTTAAGGGAGTTGATAATTTAACACCTTCTGAACTGTTTGGTTTGGCGTTAATTTTAGAATAGTATGATTGACTTTAAAAACATAACGGATGAAGAGGCTCTTTCTAAATTGAAAGAGTTCTTTTCTATCCATGAATTAGTAGATAAGGCTACCTATGATAAATATGGAGAAAGGGCTTGGGATTTCATGGATTTGCGCCTCGTTAGAAACTTGTTGTTTATAAGGGTTAAATTAGGTAAGAGTATAACCGTTAATAATTGGAAATGGGGTGGTAGTCTTTCACAAAGAGGGTTACGGACTAATACTTCTTATATAGTTAAAAAGAAAACTCAAAAAGACAGTATTTATCTTTCTGCTCATACTATGTTTAAAGCAGTTGATTTTGATGTGGACGGAATGACAGCAAACGAGGTTCGTGAGTGGATCGAATCCAATTCAGGGGAATTGCCTTATCCGTGTAGGTTAGAAAGAAAGTTAAATGGTAATTATATAACATGGGTTCACTTAGATGTATATTACAATCCGTCTTTGCCAAAAGTATATTTATTTGATGTTTAAATGGTTGTCAAGACTTGTAATATTGTTAATGATATTTGTAGTTCCTTTTGGGATACCAATGTTGGGTTTGTACGCAGTAATATTTAAAAGAAAAAATAAATGGATTTTAACGAAACCACAGAATTAGTTATAGACACCTTAGAAGGAGGGTATTATCATCCTGATATGCTAAAGGACGGGAGGGTTAAAGACTCTCGCTATGCTAATAGTGGGGAAACCATGTTTGGGATTGACAGGAAAGCTGGGGGGAGTATTAACACAACCACTGCTGGTAAGCGGTTTTGGAATATCATTGATAATGCAAATGCTCGTTCAAATTGGAAATGGAACTACAAAGGCGGTAAACATGAGAATAAACTGAAAGAATTGGTAGGTGAAATGATAAGACCTAGATATGAAAGCCTTGCTAACAAATATATGTCTCCTGAAACCAAAAAGATTGTTGATAAAGACGATAAGTTAAGATTTCATTTTATATATGCCACTTGGAACGGTTCTGGTTGGTTTAGAAAGTTCGCAAAAGACATTAACGAAGCCGTAGATAGAGGTGTCAAGAACAGAGATGAACTACATGAGATAGCAATTAATTCTAGGACTAAAGAAGGATTGTCAGCTGGAAGTTCGCCAAACTCTTTAATATACCAAACTGGTAAAAAGATAGAGGGGTTATTCGAGGAATATGCTGATAAGTTTAGTCGATATGGTATTTTGGGTATTGCTAAATCATTTGCTTATAGCCCGTTGTCTTTTATAAAGCGAAATAAATTAGCTGTTGCAGGTAGTGTAATGTTATTAACGACAGGGGTATTAACTATTTACTATTTTAAATCAAAAAAGTAATGGGCAGGTTCAAGTACGTTATAATCACAATAGTTTGTTTGTTAGGAGTTTACTTTTTTATAAACTCTAAAAAAGAGCATAAATCAAAGTTAGAAGAAATTGAAAAAGCAAAAATTGAAATAGATAGCATTAAAAATGAGTCTTTAATTAGATCATATAAAATAGATTCTATCAAGTCAGTTAATGATAGCATTTCTTCCTTAATTAAGGATTCTGAAAAAGAAGTGAAAATAATAACTAAAGAATATGAAAAGAAAATTATTAACGTTAGTAGCGTTTCTATTGATTCTAGTATCTCTTTCGTCTCAAAACGACTATCCGAAATTAACCTTGATTAATTCAGATACGTTAGTTTTGTTTGAGCCGAATAATGTCCGTAAGATGCACAAGGTGTTTTTACAGTTAGATAGCACTATTGATGTAAACGAGAACATTAGAACAAGAAATGACTACTTAAACCAATCAGTAGTAAGCTTAAATCTTATCATAGAAGAGCAGGACTCTATAATTGGAAACAATAATAAGATATTTGGAAAGTTAGAGTCGTCTAACAAAAAACTGTTAGAAGTAAATAAAAAACAAGAAAAACATATAAATTTCCTAAAAAAAGTTAGAAATTTGTACGGAGGAGTTGGATTATTGTCGGGAGTGGTAATAACATTGTTAATAGTTAACTAATATGGATAATAATAAAAAGGCATGGATTTCAGTAGGCGTAATAGGAGCATTGTTTCTAGGGCTATACGCTTATAATAAACGAAAAGCTAAACCAACTCAGTCAAACAAGGGTTTGTCCGTTAAAGATGCTCAGGATATAGAGCATACAGAATTGTTTCCGATTAGATTAGGAAGTAAAGGGTATGAAGTAAAGGTGGTTCAAAGATACCTGAATACAGTGTGTAAGTCGGGAGTAGAATTATCTGGAGTGTTTGATGAGAATTTAAAAGATAAACTAATCAATTGTAAAATAATTGGTAGAGACGAGATAGATGAAGATTTTTATTTTAGAATCCAAAAGGATTTGGAGGCAGGAAAGATTTTGCCTTAGTATTGTTTAATTTGTAAATGTAAAAGTGATGAATAAGAAGTTAGTTAGAAACATCATTATTGGAGGAGTAGTTTTAACGGCAGGTTTTTTAGCGTATAAGCACTTCACCAAAGAGGAAGATGTAAACGGAGAAGAGACTCATTCAGGAGCGTCTGGATGTGGGTGTAGTTAATTTAAGTTTAAGGTAAAAAAGGTATGGAAAAAAAGAAAAGAAACATTTTAATCGGAGTAGGGTTGATTGCTACTGGGTTAATCTTAACGAAAAGAGCAGTTGACAAAGGAAAAGAAGTTCCTGTGATCGGGAAATTGTTTAAAAAAGATGGTGCATCAGAAGAAGTAGCTGTTGAACAAGTAACAGAAGAAAGTCATTCAGAAGCTATAGGAATTAGAGGTGGTTCAGGTAGTATTAAATGGCAAAACTGTTTCACAGATGATAAAGGGAATACTTGTTGTTATCACCCTACTACGGGAGATGTTCACTGTAACGTAGGAGCTTCAAAGGTAAGGGCTAAAGCAAATGCTATTGACAGGAGTTTTAGAAGTGTTCAAAGAGATTTGAGAGGTAGAACGGTTAGACCACTAAGAAGAGCTGTTAGGACAAATGCACTTAACAGAGCTTCTTTGTTTCAAATGTACGGTTTATAGTTTAAGTAATTAATTTAAAATTAAAGGGAGGCTAGTTCTCCCTTTTTTTGTTATGCACAAAGAAGCAAAAGAAGAGGCGATAAGGTTTTCTGAATTATATCTAAAAGATGCTGAAAATCTACAAATTTTAGACGTAGGGAGTTATAGCGTTAATGGATCGTTAAGAGAGGTTTTTGAAAAACATGGAAACTATACAGGATTAGATATTCAGGAAGGAAAAAACGTTGATATTGTAAGCCCCGTAGATAACTTTATATTTACGGATAATATGTTTGACGTTATTGTTTCTAGTAGTTGCTTTGAGCATAATATCGTGTTTTGGAAAACATTTGAAGAAATGATTAGAGTTGCTAAATCGGAAGCCTTAATTTTTATCAACACACCTAGCAGAGGTGGTTATCATGGTTATCCATTAGACTGTTGGAGGTTTTACAAAGACGCATATAAAGCGTTAGAGATGTCTAATTCTGGTAAAGTAGAGTTGTTGGAGCAAAGGTTTAATGATAAAGGGCATTGGGGCGATAATATCGGGATATTTAAAGTAAAGTAATGAGAAAGGTTTATTATTCTACGCCATACGATCAGTCAATGAATATTGGAAGGTATTACAATGATTTCATGGAGCTACTTCCAAGTGATGATTGTTGGGCTGTTTTCACGGATGGAGATGCTATGTTCTCAACTCCTGATTACGGTAGTAAGATAGAGTACATAATCGCTAAACACGGAAAAGAATACCCTTTACTAACTTCTGTTACTAATCGAATAGGAAGACCAGAACAAAGAGTAAATGGAACATGGGAAAGTAATGATTTGTCGTTTCACAGAAGCAAGGGAGAGCAAGTATGGAGTCAAAATAAAGACCTTATAGATAACGCTACTAATTACCAACCAATAGGAGGGGTGTTATTAGCACTCAATAAAGGCAGATGGAAAAAGGTAGGGAAATTCTCTGAAAAAGGGATGTTGGGAATTGATAACGATATTCACAGAAAATTTGTATCTTTCGGAATGAAAGTGGGTATCATGAAGGGTATTTATATGATTCATTGGTACAGAGGGGGAGACGCAAAAAACAAGAAACATTTATTATAAACCGAATAAACATGGAAAGAAAAGTTTTTTTATTAGGAAGAGCTAAATCAGGAACGAGGTCTATTGATAAAGCCTTAAATGACTTAGGGTATTCGACTCTAAACAAACACCAAGGGCTAGATACCGATAATCTAGCACAAGACATCATTAAGAAAATGAAAAATAAAGGAGCTTTCACAGCTACCGTTAAATTTGATATTGAGCAAATAAAAGAGATTGAAAAAACTTATCCAGAAGCCGTGTTCATTCTTACGGAAAGACCTTCTGATAAGTGGTACTCATCATGGGTGGGTCATCATTCAAGAAAAGCAACAAAAGAAAATCCCAGAACAGAAGAAACGGCTTTTAAGAATAAAGGGGCGTGGGTAGATAAGTATTACATTGAGTATAATACTTTAGTAAAAAGACATTTCCAAGGAAGAGAATGGAAACTTTTACACATAATGTATGGAGCTAAAAATGATAATTGGGGCGCACTATGTAGCTTTCTTAAAAAGCCAGTTCCAAAAGGCGGTTTCCCACATCAAAATAGATCGGTAGATCAAAAGAAAAAGTAATGAATCGAAAAGTCATATATAGTGCTATATTTGGCAATTACGATGCGGTCAAAATACATAGTCATATCAATAAGGAATATGACTATGTATTATTTTCTGACTCTGCTACTATATCAGCTCAATCTAGCAGGATGGATAGTTCTAATTGGACTGTTATCAATATGGGTAATGTTTCAAATCCTCGTTTATTAGCTAGAGAATTAAAAGTTTTGAATAAGGTTTTAGGTTCTTATTCGGAATCAATATGGTTAGACGGTAAATATAAACAGATTGGAGATATTAACGATTTGTTTGAAAACGACTCAAGCTATTTTACGACTATGACTCATCCTAGTAGGAGTTGCGTATATAAAGAAGCGGAGGCTTGTGTTTCAATGGGTAGAGGGAATAAAGATGATATATTAACGCAGATAGAAAGGTATCAATCAGAAGGGCTTCCAAAAAACATCGGAATGGTTAATTCAGCCGTAATAAGGAGGTTTAACACACCTAGAGTTAATGCGATCAATGAGGGTTGGTGGAACGAGATAGAAAACGGAAGTATCAGAGACCAAATAAGTTTTAACTACGTTTTGTGGAAATTAAAAGAAAAAATCCATATATTCGACCATAACAAACTTAAAGGAGTTCTTCAAGAACACAAACATTTAATTTAGACAATATGAAAAGATGGGACATTATTAATTCTTATATCCATAAGGAAGGGTATTCTACGTATTTAGAAATCGGTTTGCAGTCTGGAATTTGCAGAGATAATATACAGATTCCAAACAAGAATAAAACCACGGTAGACCCTGATGAAAGGTCAAATAACCCAACTCACAATATGACTTCTGATGAGTTCTTTGAGCAAAACGACAAGACTTTTGATGTGATATTCATTGATGGATTACACCATGCAGAACAAGTGTTTAAAGATATTGAAAATGCCTTAGAGGTGCTTAATGAAGGTGGGACAATATTTTGTCATGATATGCTTCCAATTGAAGAGGTGCAAGCTAAAGTTCCGAGAGAAACGCAAGTATGGAACGGTGACTGTTGGAAGGCTTGGTATAAGTTAAAAGGTACTAGAGACGACTTAGATATGTTCGTTATTGAAAGAGATTGGGGTGTTGGTGTTATTAAGAAAGGTTCTCAGGAAGTGGTCAAGGAATTAGATATTCCAATGAGTGAAATGACTTGGTCTTTCTATATGGAGCATAAAAGAAAAAACACTATTGGAAAAATAGATGGGAAAGAATTTAAGAATCACAACCCAGAGTTCTTTAATGATCCGAAACTATTTAAACCAATGAATAGATAGTTGAGAATTTAAAACTAACGAGTAACTTAACTGATGTGCTAATACCAGAAAGTGAAGGTTCGTAAATATAAATATATTGACAGGATAGCCGAGCCTATATAAGTAAGTAGGAAGTTTCTAATGTTTTAAAGGATGGCAACAAGTTTTAATTAGAAGCGAAATAAATAGTTTGAAAAATGAAATACACCATAGAAATATTAGAAAGAAGCATTGATTCTCTTGAAGTTGCTTATATGATGAGAGTAGTTAGAGGCACTGTTGATAAGGATAGTGAACAAGCTATCATCAACAGACATAGAGTTGATGAGTTGAAGAAAGCAATAAACATTTTGCAAAGTAATTCATAATGGTCGAGCATAACAAATGGTGGGGATAAAGAGCGAAACCCTTTCACACCACAAAAAAGATAATTAGTAACCGAATAGCTTAAAGTTGGAAACCTGCCCCACTTTTTGTTATACATTGTAATAGGTAGGCTTTAATACAATTTTATTATGGCAAAGAAAGTTAAACGTCATGTAGTAAAAGAGACTCTTTATCATGCTATTTCAAAAAAGAAAAACGGAGAGGTTGTTAATTTAGAAATGAATGCTAAAAACAAAGCTCATTTCAAGAGAAAAGCAAAAGAGTTTGGGTACAGTGTTACTGGAAATATATTTTCAGGCAAGGCAAGGTCTTATATGGATATGCAACAGTAATGTTACAAGGTAGGCTCTTTCGGGGGCTTACCTATAACGGTTACTTGTATGAGTATTAGCCGATTAGAAATTACAGAAGTATCGAATTGAAAATTAACTTAATAAATAGTAATAGCCTTAAAAACAAGCACTGCAACGGCTATTGCTTATACAAATTGTTGTGGTGCGTTATTTAGCGATGGCAAAATTTAGAAAGAAACCTGTGATTATTGAAGCAATTCAATTAAAAGAAACGAACATAAGCGAAGTGCTTAATTTTATGGGGCAAACTGTAAGATTACCATCTTTTCAAGAGCAAATGAGATTTGAGCAGTATGAAGATAGTGTCATTGAAAACGGTATGGATATATACACTTTAGAAGATGGTAGAGATGGTAGAGCGAAGCACGTAGCGACTATTGGTGATTGGATTATTAAAGGTGTTAAAGGTGAGTTTTATCCTTGTAAACCTGATATTTTTGAACAGACCTATGAGAGCGTTGGCTAACACCGTTATAACCTCCGTTTTAATGGAGGGTTATGTGGTGTTATGATCCGTTGCGATAGCTAATGGCGTTTTCTTTTTTTAAATCAAATCAATGATAGTAAAATATTCAATAATAGTATTCCTTACTCAATTAGTTTTCATAGGTTGTAGAACGTGGAATGTTAAGGCAATATCTAAAGATAAGATTGGTCAAGTTCTTTTGTCTGGATCATTAATACATATAGCATGGTTGATTTCTATTTCAATTGGTGCTATTTCTGTAAATGAAATTATTTCCGATTTTGATTGGAGGTATTTACCTGTTGTAATCTGCTCTTTGATAGGTGGATTAGTAGGTAGCTATATCTCAATGAAAAGTAAAAAGATTTAGAATACATTTGTATTTTAACAATCAAAACTATATTTTAGCACAAACACAAACATTTTAAATCATGGAATTAGAAAAGATTGACCCTGAAAAGTATGGGTTAGAAGAAATGAAAGCGGAACAAATACGTTCTCAATTTCAACCAATGCTTGACAAGATGGTCGAGTTAGAAAAGGAAGCAAATGAAGTGTTTAGCAAGCCTATTGATGAAGACACTTGTAAATTAGCTAAAGAGGTTAGGTTGAAATTCGTTAAGGTAAGAACAGGAACGGCTAAAGTTCATAAGGAGCAAAAGGCTTTTTACTTAGCGGCTGGTAAGTTTATTGATGGGTGGAAGAACACACAAAAATTTGCTTCTGAGGGAGTTGAAAAACGTCTTTTAGAAATTGAGAAGTATTACGAAAACTTGGAACTTCAAAAAATCAAGGAATTAAGAGAGTCCAGAGAAGAAGAGTTGAAGTCGTTTGATGTAGAGGTTATTCCAGAGGGGTTAGGCGTAATGGATGATGCTATTTGGGATAATTACATTCAGGGAGTCAAGACCAACCACAAGTTAAGAAAAGAAGCAGAAGAAAAGTCTCGATTGGAACAAGAGGAGAAAGAGCGAAAAGCAAAACTTCACGAAAGCAGAAAGAATAAGGTTCTTCATTTTTGGTTCTTAATGAATGATGAAGAAAAGCAGTTAGATTTTTCGGACTTCACTAATGATGAGTTTGACCAATTTTATCAAGACTTCTCAAAGCAGAAAGAGAATCACGATTTAGATCAAAAGAAAATTAAGGAAGAGAACGAAAGGCTTAAACGTGAGCAAGAGGAGAAAGAAGCCGAGGCAAAACGTCAAAGAGAGTTAGAAGCTAAAAAGCTCAGAAAACTAGAGGAGGAGAAAAAGGCTTTAGAACTAGAAGCTGAAAACAAGCGAAAAGCAGAAAAGGAAAAAGAAGAATTAGAACTTTCCAAAAAGGATTCGGATAAGGTTAAAGCACTAATCAATGATGTTACCGAATTAAAATTAAAGTATTCTTTCAAGTCAAAGAAGAATAAAGTAATGTTTGATGGGGTGTGTTCTCTTTTAGAGAAAGTAATCCATTATATTCAGACAAATAGTTAGTAAACAATTTTTTTAATTATAAATCAAGTATTATGAATTTCAAGTGTAAAATTTCCTACATTAAACAGAACGAAAACGGATCAGTTGTAAAAGTTAAAGAAGAATATGTAGTTCCTGCATTGTCTTTTACCGAAGCAGAAGCGAATCTTCAAAGTATTTTAGAAAGCTATATTGCAGAGTATAACCTTGAAAGCTGTACTCCTTTAAAAGTGACAGATGTTATTTTTGGAGAGGGAGCAGATGATTTTTACAAAGCTAAGATAGATTATGTTAGTTATGATGAAGATTCTGGGAAAGAAAAGAAGATTTCTGAAACTTATTTAATCCGTTCTAACAACCTTAAAGATTGTTTACCTATGATTGAATCAAGAATGGAAGGAAGTGTTGTTAATTGGGAGGTAACGTCTGTTTCAAAGACCAATATCGCAGACGTGTTTGTTGCTGAGCAATTAAAAGAAGCTTTAGGAATGAATATTCAAGAATCTGTTGAATCAAAGTAAAAATGGATTTAAAATGTATTGATAAGCATAAAGACGAGGACTCCGTTTTGGAGTTCTTGTCCGTTGCTAAAGAGTTTGATAACGGCATTTCGTTAGAGGACAATGTAACTATATTAAATATGGACAGGTTTTGTAATTCAATGATTAACCTAATCAAAGCAAAACCAAGTAAGCTTCAATATGAGCTAGCTATCCAAATGTCAAAATCATTAATGGCAGAGATTACCTAATAAACATTTTGTTAAAAAACAATAGGCAATTGCAGTAAAATTGAGTTTAACTTTATAATCCAAAATTAAAATTCAAGACTATGGCAGAAATTCAGGAAGAGATTAAGAGATTACAGGGTAAGTTGACGGGGGATATGTTTAAAGACATGGACGTTAAACATAGAATCCATAAGTTAGAAATGAAGATGAATGGTGTGAAGCCGAATGATTCTCATTTTGAGTGCGTTGGATGTAGTGCTTAATTAATTTTAGTTTTAGTTTTTAGGAAAAGAGGGGTAATTCCCTCTTTTTTTGTATATTAGTGTCACACAAACGTTAATAACAGGTAATTGTAATGAGACTAGAGGTCAATAGAATTGCTAATGAATGCCTTTAAATATTACAATAACACCGTAATAACAAACGTCCGCAGGATGTTTAGTTATGGGGTGTTGAAGAGCGTTGCGAAGCTAATGCGAATTATTTTAAAAAACACACAAATACTAAAATTATGATTGAGTTAATACCACCTTACGTCTATGTTGGGTTAGATTACAAAGTAGAGGATAAGGACTATATTTCTTATGTGGAAGATAAAACAAAAACCATTATTAATAGGTTTTGCGGATTAGATTACCAAACATATATGATAGATAATGCTAATAGTAGAAAAAGAGAGTATGTTGTTCCTAGACAAATATACTTCTTTTTATGCCATAACATTCTTTTGGGCAGAAGGGAATATATTATATCCAAGTTTGCAAGAGAAAAGGGTTTTAATCATGGAACTCTTATTTCAAATATTAATAGGATAAAAGGGTTTGTGGAAACAGATAAGTTGCTTAACTTTGAAATTCAGAACATGTTAAAATCAATAAAAGAATGGACTTTTCGTTACGAGCCAACAAACACTTTTCAAGACCTCTTTTAGTCAAACTTTTCAAGAATTTAAAAGGTGTTAATTGTAAAGTAGTATTCAATAAAGGGTGTAATTATTATTCTCCAGAACTAAGTATTCAGCAAAAGGAGCAAATTAATAAGTTGGTTGGATTTTCCGATGGGTTGTTTGTTCATAGAAATTCATTCAGGGTAGGTTGGAGGGCAAATACTATTGGAGATATTGAGTTGTTTGCATATTTCTATAAAAACGGGAAAAGACCAAGCCTTCCTGAGATTGAGTACACCTATTATTTAGGTTCTGTATCTATTGGAGAGCCTTTTGATGTTTCGATTAATAAAGTTAGTGGTAGTTATGGGGAGTCCGATTACGTTAAATATATTGTCCGAACAAGTAAAACCAAAAGTAAGGTGTTGATAGAACATAAGTCTAAAAAATCTTATGGTTGGTTTTTGAAACCCTACATTGGTGGAAAAGCTACCTATCCAAACGATATGAGTATTACGATCAATGAAAAATCAAAAAAAGAATACTACTTCAAAGCAAAAGGTTTTAAGTAGAGTAGACCTTAAAGGTGTCAGGCTTTGCCAATTCTACACGGATAATCCTGATTTGTTCCATAACGATAAAAGGAAGCAATACAATATATTAGGAGGGGTTGATTTCCTGCCATTGTATGATGATGTAGAAGAGGATGTTTGATTTAATAAATTAATTTATTATATTGTACCATACACAAACACATTGAATTATGAAAAAGATTACTATTCCAGACCTGATTGTTAATTTAGAGTCTAAAAAAAGGGTTGACAAACAAGCTCCCGAAGAATCCTTACCTGACCTATATAAGAAGATTGGCTATGGTTTAGCTTTAGAGTCTTTAGAGGAGTGTAAAGATTACATTATTCACTCAGTAAAAGGGTTTGAAGAAGCTATATCTATTTGCCGAATGTTAATCAAGAACGATAGGAAGTTAAGTAAGGATGAAATATTGGAATCATTAAAATTGTTCTTAGAAAATAACGAGTTATGAAAGATGAATATTTAAGAGAAAAAATCATTGCTGAATCAAAAATCCAGTCTTTAGAAGCCTCCGTCAGTAGAGAAAAAGAGATTTCAAGTAAGGCTATTGAGTCTTTAAATAGTTTCGCATCATGGCTTATAGTGGTAGTCATATTTTTTCTAAGTATAATATCATGGAAGTTTTATGACTCCAAACCTAAGTCGCAATTAGAGTTAGAGAATGAGCGTTTGAAACAAGAGCTTAAATTTAAGCAGGAGATAATCAATAGTTGGGAGGATCATGCCAACAGAATGAAAAGAATAGTTGGTCTTCCAGATACAGTTGAGTGGTCTTATAAGCAAAAGGTTATTCGCCCAATAGATACTCATAAATTAGAGAAGTAACAAAATTTTGAAAACAAATGGAAACAAAAAATTTACGAATAGGAAACTTGGTGGGAATAAAGAAAACCGCCCTACACGCTGACGGCTGCAATACTGAAAACACCTTCTTTGAAATAGAGGAACTAAAAAAAGACGTAGTGCAATTTAAAGGCTTTCACGCTGGCGAATATTACAAAGACTTGAAGGGAATCAAACTTAATGAAGGGATGCTATCTCTATATGGTTTTAAACGTTCAAGTGAGAAACTAATTTACTTGCCAATACCACAGATAAAATCTGAAATACACTTTGAGAAACACGCTTACGGGAACGTGATAACCTTACAAAGTAGTGTAGGGATGTTTGTTCCAAATGATATTCAGTACTTCCACGAATTGCAGAATCTATTTTTTTCGATTACTGGCGAAGAACTTGAATTAGTACACGAACGTAGCACTTGTGGCTAACGTATAGTGGTATGGTGTCGTAGCGGATTAGAACGCACGAACCTTTGAATAATAACAGAACTTAATAAATAGAATAAATGATTGACTTAAACGAAAAACCGCTATGCACTATACCACGTGTTACAGGCAGTACGGGTATAAATGTACTATCTCTTTTTGACGGAATGAGTTGTGGACAAATAGCTTTGCAAAAGGCAGGAATAAAGGTTAACCAATACTTTGCAAGTGAGATAAAACCACACGCGATAAAAGTAACTCAACATAACTTCCCAAATACAATACAATTAGGTAGCGTATTAGATGTAAAAGCAAGTGATTTACCGAAAATTGATTTATTGATAGGTGGAAGCCCTTGCCAAGATTTTAGTTCAGCTAATAAAGAGAAATTAGGATTGCAAGGCGAAAAATCAGGGTTATTTTATGAGTATTTAAGACTTTTAAAAGAATGTGAGCCTAAATACTTTTTACTTGAAAATGTCGCAATGGATGATTATAGTTATGCAGCAATAAGTGAAATGCTTGGAACTTACCCAACTAACATAAATAGTGAACTTGTATCAGGGCAATTAAGACAAAGAAGTTATTGGACTAATATAGGTCCGGAAAGTTTTGATTTATTTGGAAATAGATACTCAATGATACCACAACCTAGAAACAAAAAAATAAAGTTTCAAAATTTATTAGAGAATGGATATACAGATAGATTAAAAGCAAGGTGTTTACTTGAAAGCGAAAGTAGAAATCCGGGTAGTACATTTTCATCATTAAGAAGATATATGATAATGGGGTTTATTAATGTTATTTTTAAAGACGAAGAAACTTATAATAAATACTCTAAAATGACCGAAGATGAAATGAAATTAAATTTTGTTGATGGCGATATTAGAAAGCTAAACCAAACAGAAATGGAAAGGCTGCAAACAGTACCAGAAGGATATACAAGTATTTTAAAAAGAAATGAAGCAGCTTGTTTGCTTGGTGATGGATGGACTGTTGATGTTATTGCACATATTTTCGGATATGCACAGTTTTAGTATTGCCTGTAACACCGAAATAACAAACGTCCGTAGGATGTTTAGTTATGGAGTGTTAAAGAGCGTTCCGAAGGAAATGCGAACTATTTATGAAATTTTGACAAATCAATTAAAAACAATATATTTAAACTATGAATCATCAAAAAGGAACACTAGGTTATTTACGATCGAATGGCTATATTAAAGCGGTCAACAGAATAGAGGATTTGGCTAAAAGACAAGATGTTGTAGTTCACGACATTGAGAACCCGTTATTTGTTGTAGATTTTACAGAGTCAGAAGAGGGTGCGGTTTTTTGGAAAAAGTTTCTCTCTGGGGATTTTGAATCATTAATAGTAAAAGAACATGAACATTTATTAAATTTAGAAGTATGAAAAGAGGCTTTAAATGGTGGGTAGAACTTTACGAGAAAAACGAGTTAACCCAAATTTTATCAGCAGGAGGATTAATGTGCCTATGTGCTATAATAGCAAACTTTAACGATGACTTCATGTATGGGGTTGTCTTTTTTGCTTTATTGTTTGCCGTAATGATTCTGAGATATATTGTTTATGCTTGGATTATTTACCCAATTAAAGCGAAGAAAGAAAGCAGGCAAAGAAAGTTAAACAAGGATAAAGAACTTTTCGGGGATGATAATTAAGGTTATACTGGTAGCTATTGTTTTAGAGTTGTTTTTAAAACCCAGATTGGATAGAACTAATCAAGGTGTATGGCTATTGTGGTATGGTCGTAAAAACAGAGACTACATTAAATTGAATTAGATATGTTTGGATTAAGAAAAAAAGTTAAGCAGTTAGAGCGTGATTTACGAAGTATTCAGTTAGGTTTAGGTTCTACTCCTAACAGGTTGGGCAGTCAAGAAAGGCGAATTGATAAATTAGAGAAGAAGTTTAGGGAGCAAGAATTAGATGGTTTTAAGCGAGATAACCCTCCTAAGTTTGAGTTAGGTTCTGTTCATGAAAAAGAGTCTAAAAATGGAGAGGTAGTTGATTTTGTGATAATCGGGGTCAAGCCTTATAGGTCTGTTAGTGATAACCCTGTGACTAATCCGTTAAAACTTAAAGGTACGAGTTACGGAAAACCTAATACTTATCTTTACACCCTGAAAACAAAGGATGGAAAAGTAGAAAAAGCTCTTCTTGAAGAAGAATTATAAAATAAACAGTAAATAAATAAACCGAATCATGGCAAAAACAAAGATTTTTTTAGATATGGAGTTTACAGGGCTTCATAAGTTAACAACACCTGTATCAATAGCTTTAGTATCAGAAAATGGACGTGAATACTATGCGGAATTTACGGATTATGATAAGCTTCAAGTAGATGATTTTATCGCTCAAATGGTAATAAAGAATCTTACTCTTGATGAGTATGTTTTTGAACGGGATTACGATCCAAATGCAAAAAGCGTTTTAGTAAAAGGGGATAGCGATTTAATTCGCCAAACTTTAGAGAAGTGGTTAGAGCAATTCAAAGATGATGGAGTTGAAATATGGGGTGATGTTCCAACGTATGATTGGGTTCTATTCGCTAGTATTTTTGGGAGTGCTTTGGATATTCCAAGCCATGTGTACTATATTCCGTTAGATATTTCTACGGTAATGAGGACTTGCGGAGTTGATCCAGATGTAAATAGAGAAGAATTTGCTTATAATGGAGCAATTCCTAAAGAAGTAGATAGTGGCAAGCACAACGCTTTAACCGATGCAAAGACTATGATTGAGTGTTATAAACGCTTATTAGAGATAAGCACAGAGTCTAAATCAAGTGAAGAAACCTCTGGAGAAGATATTGAAACAGTAGAAACAGAAGAAGTTGATTAAATGTTATGATTCAACTCTGATGTCATACGTTGTAAGAGGACGCACAGGACAACCAACAACACAAAAGGTTGACTATTGACATAAGAAAGAATAGCTAAGGACTGTGTGAGGGTTTCGTAATAATAAAAGCGGTAAGGGAGTGAGGCGGTGAGCTTTAAAATAGGTGGCGGTGCGTACGACTGAAAGTTAATTGACCGTTTAAATAACTACCTACCCTTATCGCTTTTCTTTGTAAGTATAAAATCCATAGACGGTGAGGTATAGCGTCTGTTTAGAAATAGTAGTCACAGATTGTGGCTTCAAGTATATTCAGACAGCCGTCTATATAATTATTGAACACCGTTATAACCTCCGTGCGAAGCCATGGAGGGTTATGTGGTGTTACGAGCCGTTGCGAAGCTAATGGCGTTTTCTTTTTTTTAATAATAGAACAATGGATAATAATGAAATCAAGACATTCGTAATTTTAGGGATGCACCGATCAGCAACTTCTTTAGTTGCTAAATCAATGAATGAAAATGTGTTTATGGGGTATAATGAGGAGATGTTACCTCCAGCTCCAGACAATCCAGAAGGATTCTTTGAAAATAAAAGATTTTTAGAGTTGAATGATGCTATACTTCATAAGGCAGGGGGTAACTGGTTAGAACCACCTTTAAAAGAAGCGATTTTAGAGCAGAAGAGTGAGTTTTTGAGTGATATTACCTCAATCGTAAATGAATATAACGAGAATGGCTTAAATTGGGGATGGAAAGACCCTAGAACAAGTTTGACTATTCCTTTGTTTCACGAACATCTTATAAATCCTCACTATATTAGCGTGTTTAGAGAGCCTTTAGAGGTTGCTAAGTCATTAAATAGGCGTAATGGTATTTCAATTGAGAAAGGAATGTTATGCGCTAAGGAATACAATTACCGAATCATTCAGTTTTTGAGTGAGTTTGGATTGAAGTAATTAATAATATTATAGCAAATAAAAAGCCTCTACTTAATCGTGGAGGTTTTTTGTTTTCGGGTGTTTTTAAAAAGGTTTTCAATCTTCCTGAGATTAAATAGCCCTAAGAAGTATAATCCAATTAGGGCTAGAATAATAATCGTCTTTAATACAATCATTTTAGCAGGCTAATTTAACGATTGTTCTGTTCTCGAAAGCTGAGAGCTTTTTAGCTTCCTTTAAGTTTTCTCGTTCTTCTCTTGTCTTCTTAAACCAATCTCTGTTAATCGGAGTTAATCCGTAGTTAATTTCGTCCTGAACGATTCTTCTTAAACTCTCCGCTTGAGCGATAATCTGTTGGATTGATAAATTCTTTCTTTCTGGTTTCATAATTTTAAAATTTGTGTTTGATAAATATACTAATAAAAAACAAGACATAGGATTATAATAAGCTCTATAAAGCAGATTATAGTAACCATTCCAATTATTCTTTGCTGTTCTTTGATTTTGTGATATGATCTTATGATTAGATCATCTTGTTTAGATAAGTTTGATTTCATGAGTCTTGGGATAATGTTAGTATTAAGGTCAATATACAAAAAAGTGAAAATCTAGGCAATAAAGGATACGGTATTGTCTCTACAAATAAAACGATTATAAAGAATAGGTAAACCCTAAGATAATTTTTTATGTGCCGACAAGCCCTTTTAAACAAATTGTTTTGGTTATAATTATCACGCATTACTTCTTTTTTTTTAGAGGTACGAGATTACTATTTACATAGTAAGCATCTTTGTCCTTTCTGTATTTTTTTCAAACTTGTAGTATTTCATTTTAAAAGTGATTATTTGCTACTAAGGTAATAAATATAGCCCACATTATAAGGAGTACCCAAAAGGTTACTGAAAACAGATTGTTTAATTCAGAGCTTCCCTTCGCCCAAGATTTAAGAGTGAACCATTTGTTGTGCCAAGGGTGATTGGAGGCGGAAGCATAGCGATTAAATAGATTAACGAGTATCCAAGTCGGGAAAACCAATAAGTGTTTAGCAATATATTTTGTGTGTAGCATGATCCTATCGAGCCAAGATGATTGCTTAAAGGTCAATTTGTATGTCTCTGACTTGTCTATGTTTTTAAAACTTAATTCGACTCGTTGCTTTTTATCTGTATCACTCAAGTCTATTGTTTGTTTAGGGTGTTTAAACGGTTTATGTAGGATCATTCTTGATGTGTTAAAAAAGGTAGTTAATAATAATTATAGATACAATACATATACCGTATATAATCACTTTTGTTACTATATAAGGTATGTCTGGTTTAAAGCTAGTTGAACACTCTCTTGTTCTAGTGTTTGATTCGTTATCTGTTACCATTTCTGCATAGGGTTGTTTGAAATTTATGCCAAAATCAGCTTTCTTTTGTAGGTCTTTCATAGATTATTTTTAAAATTCAAGATCTGATTTGTCTATTTGCATTTTACCAGTCCATTTGATGTTTACCCAAGCCTTTTGCAATGGGTTTTTGCAATCTTTTAATAGTAAGGGAATACTGAAAACAACCTTGTAAGGGCGATTCTTCATAAAATCAGTCTTAATGATATGCGCACCTATTTTAATAAAGTTTATTTTATTAAGAGGTACGTTTATTATTAGAGAGTCTCCTTCTTTGTATCGGTTTAATTTATTACTCATGTCTTCTAAATATTCTTTCAATTAAGTTCCTTTGTTTGAGTATATGCAAGTCTGATTTGAGGTTAGTTACTTCGCTTTCCAATCGCTTTACCTCTTTCATTAGTCTAATCTCTCTATTAGTAGCTCTAAGCTTGTTTAATTTCGGCATACGTCTATCTTTCTAATATTTGATACAATCTCTGCTTTAGTCTTTTTAGCAACATGGTCGGCGAAGTCTTTTAGGAAGTAATGCAGGTATTGACCACCCCCTTCTTTCTCTATCCTTTGATTAGAATCACAATCCATTTTTGCTAGGTAATTGGATATTTCTTTTGGCGTCATATTTTTTTTGATTCTATTAATTCTCTATTGTGGCTTAATACTTCTTGTATTTCATTAATAGAAGATTCAGCTATATTGATAGCATATTTTATAGATTCTTCGGGAGTGTCAAAATTTTTAGTTCCTTCTGACCACATCGCAGATGAACCCCCAGCTTTATCTTTTTCCGAGTTTATAAAAGATGAGTAGGTAGTTACCTTTCCCCCTTCTCCATCCCATACTATATTTTCGAGAACCTCCATACTACCTAAAGTAGCGCTGTAATGATAAGACGTTACCTCCCAAATATTAGCCTTCCAATTACCGCCAACTTTCTCTTTTAGTCTATTTGCTAATCTTTTCGATAATTCTAAGGACTCTTTTTTGGATAAGGGAACACGACACCCCTTGAACTGTGTATTTTCTAAATTAGGAATCATAATCTACTTCTTTAAATCGTTTAACATTTCTTCTTCTGAATTGTAGGTTTTAAGGATTTCACACCCTTCTTTAAAATCCTTCATACCTTCAAAGTATCTAACCTCTTTCCATTTGTCGGACGGGAAATTGATAGGGACTAAAACCTTATACCACTTGTCTTCTTTAGGTTGTTCAATAGGTTTAGCATTCTTCCAAGATAAATACTCTCTACAATCCATGTCAGTTGAGTAACAAACATAAAAATCTCTATCCATAGCAAAGAATATAGAATATTCATAGTCCTCTATATCATTGTGCCACACTTTGATTTTTTCTCCTTTCTCAGGTTTCCACTCTTTTTCATAATGCTCTCCAGTATTTCCATTTTGTCCTATTATATCCACACGTCTATTGGTTTCTTCTTCGGTTGAGTGTTCGATAAGAAGTTGCTCTATACTCTTAGCAGAACAGTAATTAATCTCTTTATTTTTATGTAATTTATAAATATATGAGTCAGTTTCTTTTTGATAGCCCGTAATAACGCCCTTATATCCATTGACACCCATAACGTCCATTCCAAGAATACCTAAAGGATCGTTTTCGTTAGCTTTAGTTAGTAAGCGTTTCATTTTTTCGTATGACACGGGGTTAATCACTAATGATTTATGACAGTAGGTAAAAGCATTGCCATTCCAGTAGAAATTTAAAGAATCAACAGCGTTTTGAAGTCCATTTATGTGTATAGGGTATCCATTGCTCTGAGCTAAGTGTAATAGTTCACTCTTTTCTTCTCTATTTACATCATCTCCTAAGCATCCATCACCAATATTAAATTCATGTTTCATAAGTTTGTTTGTTTCAGGAGTGTCTTCTTTGTTATCGAATAGGTGCGGTTGGAGTTGTTTGGCTTGGTCGAAATCTTTGCTATCGACCGATGACCAAAAATCGTGACCCTCACTTGTTTCTCCCCACGAAATGTAAAATAAATCGTGAGAATCACCAAGCCTAACACTTTGCTCTTTCTGACACTCCAAAGCCCTTTTATAAAGCTTATGGTAACCTAATTCTTTTAATTCTTTAATTTTCATATTTTTTGATTTGTAGTTATTTGACAAAAACAAAACCGTCTTCTCCGTTTCTATTTTTAACAGTTATTTTAATCGTGTATAAATTGTGAGAACTAGGTCTTCTAACAGCATCACCGTCACTATATTTTTTAACAACATCACCATTTTCGTTAAAACAAAACGCTCCATCCATGTGATCTATTGCTGTAACTAAATCATTCTTAAAGTAATGAATCAAACCAGTCTCGTTTAAAATATAATTCGCTCTAAATCTACCGACTAACTTTACAATATACTCTTTATAATTAGTAGTGTTGTTTGGGTGAGATACTTTCATCATTTCTGGTAACATACTAATCAAATTTTAATTTTTCCATTTCCTTTCTGATTCCTTCGTATTTGTGCCATCCGCTTGGTTCGTAAAAGTCTCTCAATTCATTAAGCGATAACCCTCCAGATGCGAACGCTATTCTTTCTCTAGTCTTTTCGTACTCCATAGCCTCCCACGTCATATTTGCGTAAAGCTTCTGAATTGCGTTTTGGGTCATTTGACTTGTGTCGTAACTTTTCTCTAAAAGTTTCTTTCTTTTCTTGGCTGTTTTGTTTAGTTCTTTTGCTTGTATTAAAATATATTCTTCCTTGGTCATTTTTGCGTGTTTTAATTATTTAATTGTAGAATAGCAAAGTTCGTCAATACTTATCTTGAAAAAGTCTGCTAAAATTTTCAGGGTATGAACAGTTGGAGTTGAAAACCCACTCTCATAGTGTCTGTATATAGCTTCATTCTTCTTTCCAATAACCTTTGCCATATCCAGTTGGGTTAACCCTCGTTTAGATCGCAAGTGTATTAAGTTGTGGTGTAGCCTGTATTTCATAGGTCTAAAAAACTTTAATTCGGTTAATTACTTTAATGCTCTCAAAGAACTTATCGCATTCATCGCTTACCACTTCCATGACATCGTATTCAAAAACAGTTTCTCCAGTAGCGCAATCTAAAACGTCAAACTCAACTGCTTTTGCTTTATAAAGTTCTGCATTTAAAACCAAGCTAGGGCAACTATCTCTGCAAACAGATAAGTCATAGTATAGATATAAATAAACCTCTCGTTCGTTATCTACCACCTCCACAGGAAGGTATCCATTTATTCGGTTCTCGTCTGTTAATTCTGAATCTTTAATTTCAGTCTTGATTAAATCAATTAAATTTTCCTTTCTCATAATATTCGTGTTTGTGTGTTTATGCTAAAATAGTAATTATTTTACGGTTATCAAAACAATTATTCATTCTGCTTGAATGTTTTGATTAGTTTGTCCGCTTCAAACAATATTTCATGGACTTCCGACTTAGTTAATATTAGATCATGTTCTTGTTTCATGAACTCAAAAAATGACTGATACTCTGGAGTTATACCACTATCTTCTTTTTTGCTTAATTGAGGTTGAGAGATTATAGTTAAATAAGATTGGCACTCCGCCCTATTGAAACGCCAAGAAGGGATCTGAAATGGCTTAGGGTTGGTTAACATAAAGTAAACCACTCCATCCTCAATGTCGTAAATCTCTACTTCTGAAACAGTCCCTAAGCATCTAGCCATTGCCTTTTGCCCTACTTTAATTTTTTGAAAGTGTTTATCAAACATATTTTTTTTTAAAAGGTTGGTAATTAGTTTTTGATGCTATTAAGCAAATCGTTCAAGTTATATGTAACCTTTGTTTCGTGCCTTTCTATCAGCGTTCTTTTGGTTACGAGCGTATATCACATTTTGACCGTAAAAGTATTCGTTAACACCTTGTTTTTTAAGTCGCTCTATTCGTTTCTTTTCCGAAAAAGATTTTAGTTCTTCCTTTTTTTTATCTGTCAAGCCTTGGTATTCAGTACCTTCATGATAGCCAGACCCGTACATGGAAGCCATGCTAGCCATCATTGCTAGTAATCCTGCTTGTTTTTTCATCCTATTCATTACTTCCTGTTTTTTCGAGATTCATTAACTTTACTCGCAATTAAATCAATAGCAAGCTTTTCTGTAATCCATGATTCCACATCTGACCATGGAACACAATCACCTTTATTATCTATAAACACTTTAAGTGTTCTGCTGTAAATAGTTTTAGTGATTTGACTATTGCCTTTAGTTACCACAAGACAGTGTTCTTCGTTCTTTGGTTCTCTTCTTAATTTACTCATTTTATGTGTTTTATGTGTGTTTCAAAATAATTCGCATTAGCGTTCCGCAACGCTCTTTAACACCGTATAACTCGCCATTAAAACGGCGGTTATTTCGGTGTTACCTACAACACTACCAAAGTGCTTTAAGGTGATTAATCGCTCTTGATAATGCTTTAACATATCCGTAGTTATATTCAGCCTTGTTGTCATTCGGTAGTTCATGTCTTACTTTGTCTTGTTCAAACATTTCAATAAGTCTTTTAGCTCGGTCATTTTCAACAACAAGTCTATTAATATCAAGTGTGTGAAATTCAGTTTCACCATTTCCAAATTCACTTATAATATCAATTATTTCTTCGTTTGTTTTTAGTTGGTAGCCGTTTTCTTGTTCGTCTTCCATTTGCTGTAACTCTTCTCTAATAGTCATTTATTTAAGTTTTATAATTAATAATCCGTGCAATAGGTAACAACACCTAACAAAACATTGCTTCGCACGTTTGTTAGCTAAATCGTTACCCATTCCAAACACTCCAATCTTTATTCCATAAACTAGACTCTCTAACACTCCAAAACTCTTCACTGTGTATAAGAAGACCTTCTTCCGTAACTATTTGTCCGCTTCGATTTAAAGATACCCATTCATTAGGGGTGAAAAATCTATGAGTTAATTTAAGCCCCATCTTCATGTATTCGATTGCTTGTTTTCTGTCCATAATGCTTGTATTAACAATTTCTATTTGTGTGTTTTACTAAACTACTAACTTAAACTTAAAACCGCAAGTAAATTACGGTATTTATTTTCTCCACTCACCCTCCACTTGCCCTCCGCGTTGCTCCCACAACCCACGCCAATCAACAAAAACGCCCTCCACTTGTCCTCCACTTCGCCTCCA
>Ga0180432_10000891_pt1 | contig 48306 bp, 33 predicted proteins | sample SS_ome_10_FD_132414 | JGI IMG/M metagenome (GOLD analysis project Ga0180432, IMG submission 132414) | Hypersaline lake sediment archaeal communities from the Salton Sea, California, USA - SS_1_MS_2 metaG | ecosystem: Environmental > Aquatic > Non-marine Saline and Alkaline > Hypersaline >...
TGCCAATGCCGCAGCGGAGGTCCTGGTCGCCGAGTGAGAAGTTGTGCGGATCGAGAACCTCGTCTATCCGCACCGCCGCCTTGTGCTGCCCGGTAGCAACGGTCAGCCATGCTCCGGTGTGCTCCGGCTTCAGCCACGGCTGATCAAGTGTCACCACGTTGTGCTCGTAGTCAATGTCGGTGATCGTCGCCGTTTGGGGCCCTGCTGACGTGATGTGCAGGTCGTTTCCCTGCAAGCTGGTTCCGTCGAAGAGACGCGCGGCTGTTAGCTCTCCCCGGGCATTGAGTCTGACAGCTGCGGCGCGTCCGTTGATTTCGTAGCCGCCGAAGCTGTGTTGTTGATCCGGCTGCTGCGTCCAGAAGATGAGGTCAGTGCCTCCCGTATGCACGATTTGCACGGCGACCGACCCGTCATCCGGTGAGGGCGTAACGGCCTGTACTGAGCGGACAGATGGGGCATTCTCATTGAATGGCTCGAACACAGTGGCGAAACTGGACCTGAGATTGTCGCCCGTGCGACGGCGGATGATCCACTTATGCTTCTCGGGGAAGTCTTTGCGACGCTGCGGTATTCCGTCACAGGCGAAGACCGCTTCATTGTCGCCCAAGAGGTGCGCACGCAGGCCAATGCCCGCCGTCTCCTTGTAGGGATAGAGCTTGGGGTCGCGGTTCAAGTCCCAGCGCACGGTGCCGGTTCCGGTCAGCCGAGCCTCCTGCACGTTGAATAACCACTGATACGCGCTGCCCTTGCAGGGGTAGTAGCGGGTGCCCGGCTTCCCCTCGATTTTGTCCGGCTCATCATAGAACTGGCCATAGGGGATATCCGGTCCGGCGAAGGTGCCTTCCGTGCGCGGCTCTGAGAAGTCTACCGTCTCCGGGGTGATGTCGGACGGCGGCCCATGGACCAGCCAATCGTGCTGCTTGCCTCCCGCCACATGGAATACGTCCACACAGTAGGCGGTATCATCGTCCACATCAATAAGGAAGACGGCACGGCGGAAGTCATCGAGCTCGATGTCAGGATATGCGCTCAAGGCCCGTCCTGCGACCATCTGCACCCATCCGCCCGGATGGTATGTGACCAGCTCACCATCGCCCAATGACTGGTTCTTGGCATCAACCATGACTGTATTGTGCACAGCCGCGTGCGCGAGCCAGCCGAAGCGGCGTGGATCGTAGGTGTCGGCGGTCTCGGGATATCCGAAGTCGGGTATGAGCGTGTGGTTATGGGAGTATATCTCCAGGTTCAGCCGCTCGGTATGCGCATGGGCGGTGTAGTAGCCGTAGTAGAGGGCGATGGCAGTCCGATTAGTGTCATTCCCGGTCTGTAGTGTCGCATAGCCGAGGCCGGGGAGCAAACTGCTCTCCACTCCCACCATGTTCCCGTATTGTTCAGCCGCCTGGCGGATGTCTGCTTCCAGGGATTTCTCAAAGAGCCTGGTGCGAAACGGCGAACCGCGTTCAGCCGCTTGTACCATCGAAGCCGCCTGGCGCGGGTCCCTCATGCGGCCGAAAGCTCCCTCGAGATAGGTCGGCGAGGCCCCCAGCGCACCCGCGAACTGGTTATTCGAATCCCCCATCGGCTGTGACATCGTGCCACACACTGTGAGCTTCATCGGCCACTCGTAAAGCATTCGGAAACGCGGCTGTTCCCACATGTTGACCCCGTTGGCGAGCAGTAGTTCGGCAACTTCTTCGAGGTCGGTCATCCAGTGGCAGTTGTAGCTGGGCGACTCAAACGGCACCCCGTCGCGATGGAACAGATTCACGACTGCATCCGGCAGGGGAGTGTCGCTGTAGCGGCTCACGACTTCAGGCCCCTTCAATACCCACTCGACCATGTCAGCCGAGGTCTGCTCGCCTTCATCCGTATCAAGTACCAGGGCAATCCGCAGCAATGCCGACTGGTGCATCCCATAGTTTCCCGCAATCCGGTGCGAGCCATCGGTGATGTCCCTGGCTGCTAATCGGAAAATGCGGTTCTCGATGTCGGTCTTAACTTGCTCACAGCTTTTGCCGGTCCATTTTTCGAGGGCGTTGTCATCCGCCAGCGCGGGATAGATGGCGTCATAGGCCAGGGTCAGGTCCTGAATCGTGAAGCACTCCCAGGTGTGATACTGGAGGCGGCCGTTGTATCCAGTCATGAATTCGAGGGCGTAGCGGGACTGGTTCTCATAGGCGTAATCCGGGTAGTACCGGGCCAACTGCCAGAGTAGTACGGCCGCCTTGTGCGCATATGCCTGCTCACCGGTCAGCAGATACGCCTGGGACATGTTTCTGATTGCCGGCAGCAGCCAGCGCCGTGTCATCTCCCCGGCAAAGAAGCCGACAAACCAGTACTTCTTCTCACCCTCGTGCGCCTGCCAACCCCAGCCGTCATCAACGTACTCGCCGGTCAGGAGGCCTTTATCCTTGCATCCACCCTGCAGGTAAGCCCAGAAATCGTTTGAGGGATACCATTCGCCGCCCACCGGGCACTGAATCTTATACATATTGTCAAACGACATCTTCCAGCTTTTCTTGCCGCGCGGATGCTTCAGGATATCCTCGCCATGCACGGGGCAACCGCTGTTATGAACTGTACCGCAGCGCGGCACCTGTAGCGGTGGCACCAGATCTTTGAGCCGGTCGTTGTCGTATTTCACCCACCTGTCGGCTACGGCGATGATCTTGTCGCGCTCTGTCGCGGCCCATTCGTAGTTGGCGAGATTGTCCCGCATCCAGCCAAGCCGCTCCTCGGTGTAGTAGGTGCGCCCGCTCTTAGCTTGAGCCGCTCCCGCCGCCAGGAGAACTGCGGCTATTGCCACAAGATAACCGAGATCTCTCATCTTAGCACTTGCCTTTCCGCTACCCATCGGTAGCATACTGCCGGTACTGCACATCATTTCCCCGTGTGCTGATAAGGGTCCTGCAACGACGGCGAGCAGGTAACAGACGGATCGCGGCGAACATTCCCAGGACACATGGTCTATGTGTTTCCTGTAGGGAAGAGGCCGGCAAATGAAGGTAGCTTATCTGGACATCTTTTTCGGAATCAGCGGCGATATGGTGCTCGGCGCGTTGGTGGATGCCGGTGTTGACCCGGTCAAGCTGACGGCCGAGCTTAAGAAGCTCAATGTACACGGCTGGCAGGTGTGCTTCGAGAAGGTCCGCGTACACGGTCTCAGCGCGACTCGGGCCACGGTCTCCGCACCTGCGAGCTCGCACGATCACCACCACTCCGCCGAGGGAGAGACACCTAGCCGCCACGGTCGTACACCCGGGGAATTGGTGGCAATAGTGGCTGCGTCCGAGCTCAGCGAACACGTCAAGCAGACCTGCAGCGAGCTCATCCAGCAGCTAGCTGAGGCCGAGGCGACGGCTCACGGCGTGAGTGTCGAGGAGGTGCATTTCCACGAAGTCGGGGGCCTGGACACCATCATAGACCTGGCCGGTGCCGTCATCGGCTTTGAACTGCTTGGCGTCGAGGAGGTACACTGCTCGCCGATTCCCATCGCCCATGGCTTTGTGGAGTGTGCGCATGGTCGGCTGCCGGTGCCGGTGCCTGCCTTGGTGAATCTGCTGCGAGGCGCGCGGACCGTGCCGATTGATGTTGACGGGGAGACGGTGACCCCCACGGGTGCGGTGATTGCGACCGGCCTGGGCAGTGGCTTCGGCCCTTTGCCTGCGATGACCTTGACTTCTGTGGGTCTGGGGGCCGGTCAGAAGGACTTCCCTGAGGGCGCTAATCTGCTGCGCATCATTGTGGGCCGAGCCGACGAGAATCAAGTCGCCGGCAGCTATGATCACGACATCCAGATTCTGCTTGAGGCAAACATAGATGACATGAATCCGGAGCTATATGAGCCGGCCGGGCAGGCCATCTTCGCGGCCGGGGCGGTGGATTGCTGGTTCACGCCGATACTGATGAAGAAGGGCCGCCCGGCAGTCAAGGTCTCAGCGCTGGCCCCGCCCAGTTGCGCCGACGCCGTGGCCGAGAGCATTCTGCAGCATACGACCAGCTTCGGGGTGCGGCGCAACGAGACCCACCGCTGGTTCCTGGATCGTGAAGCCAGAGAAGTAGACACGTTTTATGGGTCGGTGAGCGTCAAGCTGGGTCTGCGCGACGGTCGCATTATCACTGCATCTCCGGAGTTCGCTGATTGCCGGCGGCTAGCCGATGAGCATCAGGTCACCGTCAAAGCCGTTTATCAAGCCGCTGTGGCCGCAGCCGCCGAATTGGTCAGGGCAGCGGAGGCATGAGCGGTAGAGCACGAAGGGGTCCATAATGGAAACCGAGCGCATGTTGATCGGGCAAGAGTGGCTGCCTGCCGCCGAGGGCGGCGACCTGGACAATATCAATCCCGCCAACGGTGAGCTGGTGTGCCGGATTGCCCGAGGTGGAGCCAGGGATGTTGACCGTGCAGTCGCAGCCGCCTCGGAGAGCTATCGGGGCGCATGGAGCAAGCTTGCGGCGTCCGAGCGGGCGCTTCTGCTGAACGCCATGGCCGACATTATCGCCGACCGGGCGGATGCACTTGCCTTGCTGGATACCCAGGATATGGGCAAGCCATTGACGCAGACTACCACGGGCGATGTGGTCGGGGCTCAGGGCTTTCTGCGCTACTTCGCCGGTCTCGCCGATAAGATCGAGGGGGTTACCTACTCGACACCCGACGGGGTGTTTGGCTACAGCACGCGCGAGCCCTATGGCGTGGTTGGCTGCATCGTGCCGTTCAATTATCCGCTTACCCTTGCCTGCATCAAGATCGCGCCCGCACTGGCGGCCGGCAATACGGTCATACTCAAGCCCGCTTCCGTGTCACCGCGCTCGGCACTGGCGCTCGGAGCCATCGGGCTCGATGCCGGCCTGCCGCCGGGGACGCTGAACGTAGTTACCGGCCTTGGCGAGGAAGCGGGTGCAGCCATGGCCGCTCATAATGGCATCGGCAAGATCACTTTCACCGGCAGCACTACCGCCGGCGTCCGTCTAGTGACAGCCTCCGCCGGCAATTTCAAAAAGCTGACGCTGGAGCTGGGAGGCAAGACCGCCAATATCATTCTACCCGACGCCGATCTGGATATGGCGATTCCGGCGGCCGCGAGAACGATATTTCTCAACTCCGGCCAGATATGTACTGCCGGCTCGCGGCTGCTAGTGCATCGGGACATGAAGGAGCAGATACTCGGCCCGCTTGTGGAGATCGCCGAGAAGCTGAAGGTCGGGGACCCCATGGCTGCCGATACCAAACTCGGCCCCCTGGTCTCGGAGGAGCAATGGCAGCGTGTGGCCGGCTATATTCAGGGGGGGATTGATGAGGGGGCCACACTACTCACCGGTGGAGGCAAGCCCGCCGATCCGGCATTGGCCGACGGCTACTACATGGCGCCTACCATCTTCGACGATGTGACGCCCGACATGAAGATATGCCGGCAGGAGGTCTTCGGTCCCGTGCTCTGCGTGCAGTCTTATGAGACCGAGGCGGAGGCGATTGAGCTGGCGAATGGGACAGGCTACGGGCTGGCAGCCGACCTGTGGACTCGCGATGTGAACAAGGCGCACAAGCTCGCGGCACAACTTGCAGCGGGCATCATCTGGGTAAATTGCACGAATGTCGTCGGGCCATGGATGTCGTATGGGGGCTTTCGCGCGAGCGGGCTGGGCTTCGAGGGCGGCATCGCCTCGCTGCACGAGCTCACGCGCCCCAAGAGCGTCATCATGGACGTCAGCGAACAGCCTAACACCTGGGCTCTGGACGACTGACAGTCACTCAACTCATAGGAAGGAACCATGGAGGAGGTCGCGGTTGCCAAGATGTTGTGGGCCATCGTGCTGGCGTACATGGCTACGTACGGCCTGGGCGCGCCGGTCTGTCGCCTTGCGGGGCTGCGTCAGTTGGGGGGCCTGGCGCGCATCGGGGTCTGCTGTGGTGTCGGCACCGTCATCATCGCCTGGATCGGGTACGGCTGTGCCGTCAACGCCTGGCCTCTGGTCGGCAAGGTCGTCGTGTGGGTGGCTGCACTGGTCGGCGCGGTGACGATGGCGTTCCGTTTCCGTCGCAATTCGGATGAGACTGAGGAATTCCTGCCACGGCGGGTTATCCTTATACTGCTGCTGGCTATCGTGGTGGCTCTCGGCTATCGGGCCGCGATATACTCCGGTCAAGTTAGGGTGACTGATGAGGGCTTGTCCGGTCGTGGGCTGTGGCCTGACTTGCTGTATCGCAACGCCATCGTCAAGGAGTTCATGACCTGCGACGAGCCGCCGGAGTGGCCGTGGCTGGCCGGCATTCCGCTCAAGGGAACTTCGGTACTGCGGCTCTCGGCGACCGCGACGCTGCTGTCCGCCGCCGGCATCTCGTCGCGGCAGTACCAGCACGCCTCGGAGTGGCTCGGTCTGTTCGGCATTCCGGTCGCTGCCGGTGCGCTGTTTGCGCTGTTCCTAGCTGCCGGCGCTTCGCCACTCATCGCGGCACTGGCCGTGCTCATCAGTGCCTTCTTCGGCAATCCACGCTGGCTGATGGAGGAGCGGTTTGCCCACTCTCCCGTGCTGATCTGGGCGGGCGGCGATGCATTTGCCATCGTCTTCCCGGTCCTCTATGCAGCGCTCGCGGTCGTGGTATCAGTCGCTCGTGAGTGGGCCTGGCCGGCGGCTGTGGTGGCTGTATTCATGCTCGCTTCCGTGACGGCTTTCGGGCCCTGGTTCGCGCTGCCACTTGTTCTGGGAATCTTCCTGTGGCTGCTCTACACGCTGACTTCGCACCGGGGACGGAAGCCCGCGCTGGTGCTATCACTTGGCGCGCTGCTCGGTGTGCTGACCCTCAAGTTCCTCTGCGGTACGGGAGCGGCAGGTGGCGCAGGTCTGGCGGCCGTCATCGGTCCGTCACCCGTCATCCGCTCGATGGTCTGGGCATTTCCGTTCCTCGACGAACCGCTTACGCCGCTCATGGCGGAGCTGTCCCCCAGCGCCGTTGCCAAGCTGGTGAAGTTCACGATCAGCTACGGTTGCGCGGCCGTGTTCTTCGTGCTGGGGAGTCTCTGGACGCGCAGCATCTTCATTGTCGGTTGGCGTCGGTGGGAATGGTATAAGCTGCGGCGTCCGGGGTACTCGCTGCTTGCCGCCGTCGTCATCGCAGGGCTCGCCCTAACCGTGCTCTGTGACTTCCGCAAGGTGGCGTACAACTACGCCGACTACGACATGCTGCGGTTGCTGTGGGTGCCGCTGCTGCTGGGCAACTTGGCGCTGGCCCATTATGCCTGCGTCAACGCCGCCGCTCTGCGCCGCTGGTACGGTGTCGTGCCGGCCGTTATCGTGGTCGCTCTGGGCGCCTGGGAGTACAGCTACTACGTGCTTGAGAAGCGTCTGATCGAGCCGGCGCACATTATACCTGCCGCCGATCTGGAGCTAATATCCTACCTCAATGACCATGCTGCCACAGGCGACCGCGTGCTCATCAATCCGTTTCTGGAGCCGGACACGCCTGCTATGGTCTCGCACAACTGGGGTTACTTCTCAGGTTTGTGCGTCCCGGCAATCTGGCTGGACAACCGGGACATGGCGTACAAGTTCGCGCAGCATGATGAATGGGACCGGCGCGCCGGCCTGCTGCAGGACCTGATGGGGGCAAAAGAACCGGCAGCTCTGCGCCAGTTCCTGGCTACTGAGCGAGTGGGGTGGGTTTGTCTTCAGAGCGATGACACTTTCGCGACTGAGATGGAGCAAGCCGGGCTGGAGATGGTCTTCAGCAACTCGACGGGGCGGATCTATCGGGTTGCTCCGGCGACTACGCAGCCCTGAGTTGCGCACGGCCAAGTGTCTGTGTTATTTCAGCGGCTGCCATTTGCGTATCTCGCTATGATGCTACTCATCCGCTCCGTCGCTTTGCCGTCAGTCGGGCCGACATGAGCCGGCATAAACTCGTCCCGCTTCTGCGCCAGATCTTCCCGGAGCTTTTCATCGAAGAGCACTCCTCGGAGTTGCGGGAGTATGTCCCGGCGCTCATAGACGCCTACGGCCCCACCCATCTCGGCATATGGGACGCGGTCGTCGCGCCCGCTGAGGTCAATGGTTATGGTCGGGGTGCCGATTAGATTGGCCTCGAAGACCACGGTGGAGCTGCGGGTGACCATTGCATCAGCCGCGGCCAGCAGTTCGTCCAGCCCGTACCTGCCGTGCTCGACTATGGTAACCGTGTCGAGCTCGGCTGCAAGCAGTTGCTCATACAGTTGCATGTGTGGATCGGCTGGATGTACCTTGACGACGAGGGCGGCTCCCAGCTCGCGGCAGGCCTCGGCGACCCCTGACATCCACCAGCTCGGGTAGTCGTCGTAGTATTCCGCCTCATTCGGTTGTGTTGCGAGTACTACCAGGGCGCTGCGATCCTTGCGCAGTGCCGCAACGTCTGCCGGCACATGTATGTTGGCCTTCGCAGCGCGGTCGTAGGCGCTGTGGCCGGTCTGAGTTATTTTGGTCTCCGGACCAAGCTGCCATGCGAATACATCCGCACCATGGCCACCCCATACCAGGGCCTCGTCGAATCGTGCCGCTCCCTGCAGCAGGTGCCAGTGGCCCAGAGAGCCGTGCTGGAGCACGATCTTGGCGATCCCTAATTCATCTGCGTAGCGTACCAACGCCATCGCCATCGTCGGATACGAGTGCAAGGATACTATTACCTTCGGTGACAATTGCTCCAGCGCCCGCTCGGAGGCAACCTTGCGCACTCGCCACAACTCCGGGTGGCGTGCGAGGACCATCTTTATCCGGCCGTCTATCGCGGACTTGAGGCCGGGCGGCAGAGACCCGAATTGGGCAAGCTCATCCCTGTGCTTCAGGTAATGCCGGTACCACAACGGCCATCTGGATGCCCATTTGTGATAGACGATGTCGGCAATCTCACGCTCTGTGACGAACTGGCCGATGTCATAGCGAGGCAGGCCGCGGCGCTGTATCGCTGCCGTGAAGCCATCGTAGTGATAATCGAGGACTGCACAGCGCAGCCCGTGCAGCTCAGTCAGGGGCTGCCAGAGGTTGGCGATGATCTGCACTGACGATGCGCCGATGCCGATGAACAATACGTCACAGCAGCGGATCTCTGCATCAGCCGTCTTCTCGCCCAGGCGCATCCTGCCAAGTTCTTCCAGTGCATCCCCGTGGCCTTGCCAGCGAGCTCCAGGGCTGAGTACCAGCCTTCTGAGTACGTTAAGGAACCATCCGGGGGACGCTGTCGAGGGGATGCCTGTTTGCTGGAGGACATCGATCGCGGGGAGGCGGAAATTTCCGAGGCCGGTCCACCAGGATCGCTGCTTGGGGTCCTCGAGTATGCGCGCGCGCTCATAGCCGCCCGCCGCGACAAGCCCCTGCAGCAGATCACGCGTGGCAAGGAGCGGCACCACCGAAGACATGGCAAATTCGCCGGCGAAGTCGGCCCAGAACTCGCCGCCGCAAACCTCCGGGTGCATTGCCGCATCGAGTTCCTCTGCGATAGCCACAGACCGCTGTCGGAGTTCTTTCAGGGATGCACGCAGGGCCCTGTGTTCCGGCCGCCGCGTCGTAATCAACGCCCATGGCTCAGTCACCGCCTCGACAACTGCTTCGTCGGGGTCATGACGGGCGCTCTCTGCGTTCCCCGGGGCTACAATCAGCAGCCTGGAACACGCGCTTGCTTTCACCGAGCTGCCGTTTTCTGCCACGAGTGCAAAACCTCCGCTGACATGATAGTCCCTTCGGGACACTATTGACAAGGTCAGGCGCTCAGATGCACTCCCACGGCTCATTGACGTTAGGTTTGCCTCCCTTGCAGGTATGTTTCCCGGAGTCGGCGAACTACTGACGACTTCCGCGTATCGTTCATCTCTCGACTTTTGGAGTGACTCGATGAGACTCAACAGCTACCTGGCAGCGGCAATGTTACTACTCTCGGTGGGGGTACAATGGACAAGCGCAAACGACATCGTCACCGATGACAACATCCAGTTCGACCCCGAGACCATGATGCGCGCCTCGGATGTGCGGCCGGGGATGACCGGCATCGGCAAGTCGGTGTTCCGTGGCGTAAAGGTGGAGGAATTCAGCTTCAAGGTCGTTGGTCGGATGGAGAAGATGGTTTTGGGCAAGGACATCGTGTTGGCGCAGATCACCGGCGGGCCACCGATCGAGCGCAATGCCGGCGTCATCGGCGGGATGAGCGGGAGCCCCTGCTACATCCGCGGAAAGCTGCTGGGTGCGCTTGCCTACGGCTGGGGCTGGCAGAAGGAGGCGCTGTGCGGGATCACCCCGATAGAGGACATGGTGGAAAGTACCTGGCGCTTTGGGGAAACAGAGGCGGCTCTGCCGAATGGCCGGCTGATCGCGCGCAACCCGATCAAGTACAATGGGCGCACGATCACCGGGGCCGTGATCCAGATGGCCGGCTCGCGCGAGCAGCCGCCTGATGTGCACACGATCGTGCTGCGGCCCGTTGCGCCGCAACTGACCTGCAGCGGTCTGGGCCCGCAGACGATGAAGCTGATGCGGGAGATGTTCGCGCCGCACGGGCTTGAGCCGCTGGCCGGCCCCGGGACCAAAACCGGCCCTGTAGCAGTGGATTTGCAGCCGGGCAGCGCCGTCGGTGCCCGACTGATGCAGGGGGATTTCGACATCTCCGGGATCGGTACTCTGACCTGGCGGAAGGGCAACCGAGTGCTCGGCTTCGGTCATCCTCTGATGCAGCTGGGCACTACCGAGATGCCGTTGTGCACCGGCTGGATTCACGACATCATGTCCAGCATCCAGAGGTCATCGAAGCTCGGCGCGCCGATGACTGACGTCGGTGCGATGACTCACGACAACCCGTGGGCAATAGGCGGGCGACTCGGCGACCTCCCACGCACCATACCCGCCTCGATCCGAATCGTGGATCGCTCCCGCAATGTTACCAATACCTACAATGTGCGTGTGTGCAATCAGCCGAGCATCACATCGCGGCTACTGGCCATAGGCACCATGTCCGCCGTGGAAGCCACCTTCAACACCGGCTACGAGGGCACTGCCAGAGTCCATTACAGGATCGTCGGGCAGAAGGGCGACATCATCGAGCGGAGTAACACGCTACATTTCCAGCAGTCGGCGATGTTTGACCTGATGGCTGAGATCGCGTTCCCGATGTATCTTCTGGAGGAGAATCGGTTCAGGCCACAGAATGTCGCCTCGCTGGAGCTGACTGCTGAACTCGACGAGAAGGACAACCGGGCGCTAATCGAGCGCGTCTATGCCGAGGAGACGGTGGCGAAGGCCGGCAAACCGCTGCACATCCATGTCGTCATCAGGCCGGACAGCGGGGAGCCGACGGAGCGTGTCTTGACGCTGAATGTGCCGATAGAGACGCCGAAGGGCTCGCTGCGGCTGGCCGTGGTCAGTGGCGACATGGCGCCGATACTGCGGTCTCGGCTGCGCCTGCTAACGCCGACATTTAATGACCTGGATTCATTCATTGACTTCTACCAGAAGCTCGAGTTGAGCACCGACCTGGCAGTTATCGCGGCTTTACCCAGTACCGGCCTAATGGTCGGAGATACGCCGATGATGAGACTCCCCGCGTCCGTGAGTTCGCTCATCACCGACTCGCCGCGTACAGATCTGAACAGCGGTATGGCTGAACTCTCGCGGATTGAGAAATCCCCGTGGGTGCTCTCCGGTATGCAATACATGGCTCTCCCGACGGCGGACCGCGAGGGTGCAAAGGGGACCAAGCCCAAGAAGTCCAGCCCCGGTATTACGCCGTCTGCGCCGGAAAAAACCTCCATTGGTGGCGGGGTTCAACCACCCGGTCTCATCGCACCCCTCACCCAGTTTTGGGCTGCAGACGCTTTCCGCGAGCCTCTCGCGTCGCAACTGCGAATACGTGCTGCGGCCGAAGACCAGCCCACGTCCCCGGGTAGCGATGCCCTGAAGCTGTTGCGCGAGGTGGAGGAAAGCAACGATAAGGAGGCTGACGGGGCCAATAATGGCTCTGAGGAGACCAAGAAGCCGGAGGAAAAGGAGGAAAAGAAGGGCGAACTCACCGTTCGTCAACCCACCATCTGGACCCAGACCACTGCTACCGAGTTTCTGGAGGGCGAAGTCAAGGGGCTGGCGGTACGGAGTGATGGCGTGGTCACGCTGGCACCAGGTGTGGCAAAGCTGGAAGCGCTCGGGGAGTTCTACGTGTCCTCTGCAACCACCGACGCCGATGACAACACCTACATCGGAACCGGCAGCGAGGGCCGCATCTACAAGCTGGACAAGGACGACAAGCTGAGCCTTTTCTGCGACCTCGACGGCGTGATGGTGACCGGTCTCATTGCGGATCGTAAAGCCGGGTTGCTGGCGGCAACCGTTCCCGGGGGCAGAGTCTATGAGATCACGCCCGCAGGCAAGTCGAGTATCTACTGCGAGCTACCCGCCGAGTACGTCTGGGCAATCGGCCGGACGGCCCAGGGGAAGCTGGTGGCGTGCACCGGGGCATCCGGGAAGCTCTATGAACTGCTCGGGTCGAATGATTACCGGCAAATGGCTGCTTTCGCCCAGGCACATGTCATGTGCATGGCCGCTGATGAAACCTACACCTATCTTGGTACCGCCGACCAGGGGGTGGTGTATCGGCTGGACAGCGCCGAGCGCTGCACCGCACTCTTCGACGCCAAGGACAAGGACATTACCGCGATCGTAGCGGCTACCGGGGCAAAGGAGACTGCGGGGACGATATGGGTCGCGACGGCGGGGAGTGCGGGTTCCGTCTATGAAATCGATCCCGAGGGCCGGACGACGGAGCTGTACAGCGACAAGAAAACCCCCGTTTATGCGCTGGCCTCGCTGGACGGGGCACTCTATGCCGGCACCGGGGACGAAGGCAAGCTGCTTTGCATCACCGGCAAGGACTATCACAGCGTGGCCCATGATTCGGAGAGTGCCTGCGTGACATGCCTGCAGCCGGTGGGCAGTACGCGGATGTATGTGGGGACAGCGAACCTGGCCGGTCTGCTGCGTCTGGACACGGCACAGCCTGCGACCGGCTCGCTTGAGTCATCCGTGCTTGATGCGAGTCATATCGCGACCTGGGGCGCGCTGCGCTGGCAGGTCAAAGCTAATGGCGGGGCAACTGCGGAATTATCCACGCGTTCGGGGAGCAATTCCGACCCTTCCGATGCCAGTTGGAGCGTCTGGGCTGGCCCGTTGGTGAACGGCGAACCGGGCGCAGCAAACAGCCCGCGTGCCCGCTATCTCCAGTACCGCCTGCAGTTGGCCCGAACAAAGCCGGAAGCGCACGTCGAGGTCGGCAGCGTCAGCATCAGCTATCTGCCTGCGAACCAGCCGCCCAAGCTGGAGATAAAGAAGCCCGCCGAAAACGCCGTCATTTCCGGTAAATACGAGATCAAGTGGGATGCCTCCGACCCGGAGAGCGATACTCTAAGCACGTCAGTGCATTTCCGCCGCGTTGGTGAGGAGAAATGGCGTCTGCTGACTGACGACGTTGAGGACGAGTCCTACGAATGGGATACGTCGGATGTGGAGTGCGGCCACTACCAGTTGCGTATCGCCGTCAGTGACAGTGCCAGCAACCCCGGTGATGCCATGAGCGACGAGATGACACTGGAGTTGCTGACGATAGACAACATCGCTCCCCGCATCTGGGTGGATACTATTGAGACACGCGGGAGAAGCCTCGTCATCAGCGGTATTGCTGCCGATGAGCTCTCCTCAGTCGCGGAGGTCTGCTATCGGCAAGACGACCGCTGGCTGGGGGCGCAGCCGGTGGACGGCATGTACGATGGGGCTAGCGAACGCTTCCGGATCGAGATGCCATTGCCTGAAGAGAGCACTGAGGTGACGCTCCGCGCACGGGATGGCGGCGGCAATGACACAACGATCATCGTGAAATGGCCGGAGTGCAAGACAGTAGTGCCCGTCGGGTGATTCAGTGTGTGGGTCGGCGTGCCGGTCAGATAGCCGTCGCCTGCCCATTGCCTGCCGCCAGCCACACATTCCCGTGCAAACTCGTCGCGCCTGTGGTAAAATAGAAAACAGACATTGTTGTGTCTGTGAACAAAGCAGGTGGCACGGACATCAAACTGAAATGAAGGCCCCATTTGCATGGGAGTGTCTCATACTGTCCAAAGGGGGTAGCAATATGATGCGTTTCTGGCAGTTGCTTACAGCCGTGGCGGTAGGGGTGACCGTACTGAGCGTTGCCACGGTGTGCCCGGCCCAGAGAGAGCTGATCGTCTTCAGCGGTGACTTCGACAAGGCCGAGGCGGCCGCGTGGGGAGCGGGCACAGCGGAACTTACCGAAGAGCAGAACTATCTGGAGCGCGATGTGCTGGAAATCGGCACGAAGGGGTTCCACGAAGGCGGACGCCTGCATCTGAAGATTCCCGCCGACATGGGGGCGTTCCTGTCTGAGCCAGAGAAGAGCTTCCTCGTCCTGATCGTCAAGGTCCATCAGGAAGAAGTCAAAGCGTCTCAGGATGGACGCGGGGGCATGCCAATGGAAGGCCCCGACATGCTGCCGCCTGACGACCCAGGTATGCTACCTCCCGGTGACCTGCCCGGAGGCCCCGCAGGGCCCGAACCGCCCATGCCACCGCCAGACCCGGACGCTCCCATGCCGCCGGAGCCGGGAATGGACATGCCGTTTGACGACATGCCCGGCGGCCCTCCCGGCGCAGAAGGCCAGGGGCAGCAGGCCCCGGAAGCCCCGCCACCAATGGTCACCAAACTCCGTGCGCTGCTGGTCACCGACAAGGGGCAGATCGACTCCGGTGCGATTGATATTTTACGTGCCGAAGACGCCCTCGAGGACTGGTACACAATGGTCATTCCACTCGCTCAGTTCGCCGGCGCAGGTAAGAACCCTGAAGCGAAGCTGGAAGACATCGCCATTTTCGGGGATGTCGAGGAGAAGTTCTGGCTTGCAACGGTCAAGCTTGTTTCCGAAACCGACCCCCTCATCGCGGATGCCGGCGAAGACCGGATCGTCAAAGTGGATGAAGAGGTTGAGTTCGTCGCCGAGGAGCAAAAAGGCGATGCCCGCGTCCAATATCTGTGGGACTTTGACGACTGGGACGGCATCGCCGAGGACTCCATCGGCAGGAAGGTAAAGTGGACATTTTTCGAGCCCGGCTTCTATGTCGTCACACTCACCGTCTGTGACCGCACCGGCCGCCGCCTCACCCGTACGGCTCAAGTTGATGTCAAAGTCGAGGAGTAAGCCCTCCATGTGACCTAAATCTGACAGGACCCTCCGAAGGCAAATGGAGGGTCCTGTTTTTGTGGGAACAGAGCCTATGACAGCTGAGAGCTTTACACTCGTCGGCGGCACTATCATTGATCCGGCTTCCGGCCTTCGCGACCGGGCCGACCTCGCCGTAAGTGAGGGCACCATCCAGGAGATTGCCCCCGCTGGAGAATGCCGGCAGAATGGCGAGATTATTGACGTAACCGGCAGGCTGATCGCTCCCGGCCTGGTGGATATCCATGTGCATCTCCGGGAGCCAGGCCAGACCCACAAGGAGACCATCGCCTCCGGCACTCGTGCCGCCGTGGCCGGAGGCTTTACAGCGGTCTGCTGCATGTCTAATACCACACCGCCGGTAGACTCGCCCGAGCGCGTGGCCGACCTCATCCGCCGAATTGACCAGACCGCTGTCTGTGCCGTCTATCCCCTCGGGGCAGCCACTGTCGGCCACGGTCAGCAGCAGCTCACCGATTTCTCCGAATTGCTTGCGGCCGGGTGTGTCGCGATTACTGACGACGCCTTCCCGCTCCAGGCAATAGAGCTGAAGCGCCAGGCGTTGCTGCAAGCGGCCCGCGTCGGCTGTGTCTTCATCGCTCATCCAGAAGACAAATCAATCAGCGCCGACGGGATCATCAACGAAGGTTCCGTCAGCGCCACACTGGGGGTCCCCGGCCTCAGCCGGGCAGCAACTATCGAGGCCGTCACTGATTGGCTAAAACTGCGCGAGTGCGGAGCGCGGCTGCATCTAGCCCATATTTCCACGCGCGAGGAGGCCGAGCTGATAGCCGCCGCGATGCCGGCATGGGAGGGCCGCCTGACCATGGAAACGGCCCCCCATTATCTGTGCATCACTGAAGACGCCATCCTGCAATTCGGGGCTGACGCCAAAGTCAACCCACCCTTGCGCAGCGCCGAGGATACCGCCGCCATCACCGCAGCCGTGCGCACCGACGCCATCGGCATCATCGCCACGGACCATGCGCCTCACTCGCCCGAAGAGAAGTCCGGTGGTCTGAGCGAAGCCCCCTGTGGGCTGGTCGGGCTGGAGACATTACTTGCAGTGATGGCCGAGGTGCTGGGGCCGGAGACGGCTGAGGAGTGGCTGTGGCTACTGAGAAAGTTCACGGTTGCGCCGGCGACTTTGCTCGGTCTGCCTGCGGGCAAGCTTAGCGTCGGCGGCCCTGCGGATATTGCCATTATCAACCCGCACGCCGAATGGACGGTTGAGCCCGAGCGCTTTGCCTCGCTGGGGCGCTCCACGCCCTTCGCCGGCTGGGTTCTTCACACGAGAGTCACTGATACCATCGTCGCCGGCGAATTTATCCTGCGCAACGAGCAACTGCTCTGCTGAGTAGTGCTCCGTCCTGGCGAATCGTCGCGCGGGGTCTCAGTTGTTTTCCAGGACCAGGCCTGCGGCGGCTCCGGTGTGCTCTCCCCCACTGACGGTCAATTCCCCGTTGACAATGACGTGCTCGATGCCGTCCGGATACTGATGCGGGTTTTCGAAGGTCGCCCGGTCAATGATGCGGTGCGGATCAAACACGGTCACATCCGCCTTGTATCCGCACTTCAGCAGGCCCCGGTCGCTGATGTTGAGACGCGAGGCGGAGCGGGCGGTACACTTATTGACGGCGGTTGCCATATCCATGATGCCCCGGTCGCGCACATACTGTCCGAGGAAGCGCGGGAAGGTGCCATATGAGCGCGGATGCGGCCGGCCACGCGACAGTTCCCCATAAGTGGCCAACGCGAAACCATCCGAGCCGATCATGCTCAGCGGATGTCGCAGCCGCTTCTCCACATCCTCTTCATTCATTGTGTATAGCGCCACGTTCAGATGGCCCCGCTCCTCGATGATGAGGTCGCAGACCACGTCAATAGGGTCATACCCGCGCTCGGCGATGACGTCGCTGAGGAACTTCCCGATGACATCCTGATTCTCTTGGCTGTTCAAGTCCACAATGCGGATGCGGTCAGGAGTGAACTCGAGGGGATGGTGGTCAGTCTCGCCGGCATCGTAGGCCGCCATCTCCCGGCGGAACTGCTCCCGGATTTCGGGATCTGCCAACCGCTGCAGTAGCATCTCATTGCCACCGGAGTGCATCCAGGCGGGGAACGAACCCGTCAGATGGCGACTGGCGACATCGTAGGGATAGATATCAAAGGCAATGTCGAGCCCCTCGTCCTTCGCCTGCTCGACGACCTCGATAGCGCGGTCGGCGAGGTGCCAGTTGCGCGGGCCGGAGCACTTGAAGTGGTCTATCTGCAGGCGCAGCAGGAGTCCTGTTTCCATCATCCGGTGCGCAATTCCGATTATCTCATCGAGCGACTTGATGAGCGTCGGGCCCTCGTTGCGAATATGGACACTCACGTGCTTGTTATTGGCGGCCGCGACGCGACACAGCGCCTCGACCTCCGCTGCGTCCGCCACCGCGCCGGGAGCATAGGCGAGGCCGAAAGACAACCCAACGGCTCCTTCGTCAAAGCATTCTCGCAGCACCCGGCACATCTGCTCCGTCTGCTGCGGTGTTGCCGGTGTAGCTTCAAGGCCGACAACATCGGCTCGGATCGGCCCCTGGGCGACCATCGGGGCGACATTGAGGCTGGGGCCGGCCTTTCGAAGTGCCGCGATGTACTCGGCAGTCGAACCCCACGTCCACTCCACCGGCGCTGAGGCGATGAAAGAGCAAGCATTGCGGAGAGCATCGCGGTTCTCCGGTCGAACGGGGAAAACTCCGAGGCCGCACTGCCCGGTACACTCAGTGGTGACGCCCTGGCGAATCTTGCTCTCGGCCTTGTGATTGTGTAGCAGCGTGATGTCGGAATGTGCGTGGATGTCTATGAAGCCGGGAGTGACCACCAGGCCCGAGCAGTCCAGTATCTGCCCGGCCCGACCATCAGGCATGTCCCCTATCGCAGCGATGGTGTCGCGCTCTATTGCAACGTCGGTGACGATGGGCTGGGCGCCGCCGCCATCATAAACAGTTCCGTGTTTGAGCATGATGTCGAAGCTCAATTTTGCACCTTCTTTTCTGTTTGCGTGAGGAAGGCAACGGCATACGGCAAAATCGCCTCATCCCGTAGTTGGCGGGGACATCCCTGCCAACTTCCCCCTCTCCAGTGTGGCGTGGGGCTGTAAGCCTGGCGCAGGCTTCCGGCGTGGGCACCCATGCTGGTAAGCCCGACCCATGGGCTCTCGGTTAATTCCTGCGTCGGGAAGGACTTTGGATGTCAATTCACAGGTACGGCGAGTATCTCGGGTGGCTCGGATGATTCCCTCATGGCGATGGCGCGCAGTTGGTAGTCATGTGCTTTGAGGAATTCGGAGCATTCGTCGCGGAGTTGGTCACTGTGCACGGACAGGAAAATGGTAGGGCGGGCTTCCGTGATGATTTGGCGAGTTCCTTGCAGAACCCGCATCTCGGCACCCTCCACGTCTATCTTCATATAGTCCGGAAGCGGGATAGCGCCTTCAGCAAGCAGCTGATCGAGACTGACCACTGGCACGATGAGGTTGCCGCCCTCCTCAATCATGTGACCGCTGCCGGTTCCCTCGCGCTGGAAAGAGCACTCACCCGCGCAATCAGCGACACAGGCCTCGATAACTGTGACATTATTGCACTTATTGAGCTTGATGTGGCGGTGCAGCAAGTAGAGGTTCTCCGGTTCCGGCTCGAAGGCGATGACCTCGCCGGTGTCCCCGACCAGCACCGAGGCGAGGACCGTGTAGTAGCCGACGTGCGCGCCGAGGTCGAATACAACGTCGCCCTCCCTCAGCATTTCCTCGACGATGGCAGTCTGCTCAGGCTCATAGGTGCCGCCGAAGAAACGCAGACGCGTAGTCACGTGCCACCTCTTGCCCTTGAGCGTGCCTCTCATGATAGGCATGACAACGCGACGGAAAATGGCTTTGAACGCCTTCTTTACCGCGCGCTTGACCAGTCCTGTTTTACGTTTGTGCTCGAACGTGCCCCGCATGGACATCGCCTCTCTGTGAACTGCGTGTTGTGGTGCAACGAGCCGACGGCAAAAGATAGCGGCATTGGCAGTCTGGAAGCCCGGCCGACATCACAGATTCCGCACTGGATGACCGGAGGGCCAATAGCGCGGCGTGCAAGTGCCTACCACAGGCGGGAGTCAGGAACCTCGAGCCAGATTGAGTCTTGTGCTATGGACTCCTGACTGACAAGTCCAGGCAGAGTGAAGTCCATAGCGGCATGGATGTCAGTGGGCGGGGTGGTGCCATTGATTATTGCAGAGACGAAATCCATTATCTCGAAGTAGTCTCCCCCACCGTGGCCTGCCTCAACTGCCTCTTGTGGCGGGTTCTTCCAGATGTCGGGCATGAAGTCGTCTTCAAGTTCGGAGAGGGGATGCCAGGAGGGCTTGTCCCCGTGAAGTTCTCGGAGCCAGACTTTCGGTTCGTCGTTGAGACCACGTACGGCTTCATAGACTCCGTCGGTGCCCTGAAGGGAGTAATAGACCATGTTGTGTGGGCGGTCGGAGAGCATGTCAACGCGTATCTTGACCAGTCCGCCGGCGCTCATGCGGCAGAGCATCAGGATGCTGTCTTCATTCTCGTAATGGTCTCCGCGCGGGTCCTGGTAGTGATGGCCGCTGCCCACACAGAGCACGCTGACGACGCGCTCCTGCATCCATTGCATGACCGGTCCGATACTGTGCGTCGGATAAGTGCAGCCGTTGATGCCGGTCTGCCACTTGCGCCGCCATGTGGTGATTTCATTAAGGCCTTTGAGCTCGTGGAGGTACTCGCCTTCGGCGAAGTACATCTGTCCGAAGAGGCCCCTGTGGGCGAGAGCTTTGACGAGTACGTTAGGGCGCATGTACGTGTAGTTCTCCGCCATCATGTAAATTGCATCAGACGCGTTTGCGACCCGGACCAGCTCTTCGGCCTCGTCCATGCTTACTGCGGCCGGCACCTCGGAGAGCACGTGGATGCCGCGCTCGAGGGCGGCCACAGACATCGGCGCGTGCAGCGGCATCGGGGTGCCCACCATCACGACTTCAATGTCGCCATGCTCAAGCATCTGCTCATAGTCGGTGTAGAGGTGGTCAACTCCGGTCTGCTCACTGGCTTGTTTGAGGCCCTCTTCGTTGATGTCGCAGAGCGCATGGAGCGTAGTGTTGGGATGGATATTGAAGGTGTTGAGGAATGAGCCGCCACGTCCAGCGCATCCGACGACACCAACCTTGAGCTGTTCGGCCATGATGTCTCCTCCATGTGATTCAGCGGGATGTTGAATGGCTTCGCGCGGCTATTCTCCCACCTGCTTCTCGAAGCCTTCGCGGAGCTCGTCGAGGTTGGTAAAGACCTTGTCGAAGGCCGCGATGATGTCGTCGGCATCCTCATCGGTGTACTTCTCGTTGATGCTGACCTGAATGAGATCATCGAGGATGCGTTCGGTCTCCGGCGTCTCGCCATCTTCATAGCGCACCTGCTCGCCATCCGGCTGCAGCGAAAAGGGGAAATCGGAATCGCCGTAGATCTTCTTGTTGCGGAGCAGATCGTACATGAAGATGGGCCTGCCGATGTAGTGGGCACCTACGGGAGCGCCCTCCCTGGATAAGGCCTGGGCAAGATAGGAGGTGGTTACCTCGAGGAAATCCTGGTCTGCCAGCAAGCCGAGGAACCAGTAGGTATGCTGCCCGCCTGCGGTGACTGAGGGCACCTGAATTCCAGGATAGTCTTTGACGGCCTGGCAGATGCGATCACCGAGCTCTCCACGCCGACTAGTCACCCAGTCAACCTTGTCAATCTGTGCGGAGACAACGGCCGCCTGTAGCTCGGTCATGCGATAGTTGTATCCGAACATCACGTAGTCGCGGTCGCCCTTGCCGTAGTTGGGCCAGCCCTTGTTGGCGAAGAGCGGGAGCTTGTCCCCGAGCGCATCATCATTTGTGACGGTGAGCCCGCCGTCGCCGCAGGTGATGTGCTTGCTCTGTTGGAGCGAGAAGGTGCCGAGATGGCCGATGGTGCCGACATGCCGGCCCTTATACAGCGTCCCATAGGCCTGGGAGCAGTCCTCGATAACGTAGAGACCGTACTCCTCGGCGAGGTCCATCAGCGGGTCCATGTCGGTGGCGTTGCCCGCGAGGTGAACGGGGATTATCGCCTTGGTTCGCTCGGTGATTCTGCGCTCGACATCTTCGGCGTCCAGGCCCATATTGTCACGACGGAGATCACCGAAGACCGGGATGGCGTTCTGCGCGAGGATCGGAATGACGGTGCCAATGTCGGTGACAGGGCCGGTGATGATCTCGTCGCCCGGGTTCGGGTTGACCGCTCCCACGGCAACATGTATGGCGGCAGTGCCGGATGTGGAAGCGGTACAGTACGCCATGCCGAGATGGTCGGCAAACTTATCTTCGACTTCTGCAACGAACTTGCCGGCCGAGCGGTTCATCATGCCGGCCTCGATGACCTGCTGGAGGTTAGCCAGTTCCTCCTTGCCGACGGTACGGCCGGCGGCGCTGCCTACGGTCGGATACGGCTTGTCACTGCGAATTGGTTTTCCTCCATTGATGGCCAGTACGGACATGTTAATGCCTCCAGTGTGTTTTTCGACCCCCCGGGGTGCGGGGTTGGATTCGTTGCGGCTGGACTTCATCGTCCTAAGGCTTCGCCACGTGCGGACAAAGCCCTGCGCGATCGGAAAAATGTCGGCAAACCAACATGCCGGCATTGCGTATTGCCTAATTAATAAGGGGTTGTCGTGCCAGGTCCGGCTACAGCACAGAGCGTCCCGCTTGGGGACGCTCGTGGAAGTAATGTTGCATCTGCGATGCGGCCTTAGTCACGGTTGGGCCAGTCTCCGCCATCGGCGATGCGGGCAGCAAACCAGACATCCCCGGACAGTGCGCCGCTGCGAGTGGGCTTATGATTGAACGGGTACTGTCCGGCAGGCGCGAACTTGGCGTGACCGTCGAGGTAGAGGAAGTTCTTGCCGTCGAAGTGGAACATCTTCTCGCTCCAACTGTCGCCGGAGCCGGGCGGCGCTTCGGTGGTCTTGTGGTTGGTGCTTTCGAACACGTTCTGTCCGAGCGCGTCCCCCCATGCCGTAGGTGGCCATGCGCCCTTCTCATAGAGAAGCACAGTTCTGCTGGGTGCCGGGACCTCGTCCCGATAGATGCCCCGCAATGCACCCCAGCCGCCGAGGGTTCCGTCGAGCCGCTTCTGTGTGTATTGGGTAATGGCGTAGGCCCGGGCATTCCGACCGTTGGAGTTGGGGTTGGCCATGCACTTGACGATGGCGCTATTCTTCATATAGGGCATGAGCACGGCGTCCCAGGTGAGGAAACCGGGGTTGGTGTTGCCTGCGGGAGCACTGCCCGGGTTGTTGTGCACGATGCACCATGTGGGTACGAAGCCTCCACTGTCGTCCATGTACATCGCAAAGGCATTCCCGAGCTGTTGGAGGTTGGCGAGACATGTTGTCTGATAGCTCTTGGCTCGCGCACGACCGAATACCGGAAAGAGAATTGCGGCGAGCACGGCAATGATTGCGATGACAGTGAGCAATTCGATGAGCGTAAATCCTTTTGGTGTGTTGCTTTTCATACGTAAACACTCCTCCTGTTGGCGCGTCCGCTACTAGCAAACACTGGAGACGAAATTTTCAACCCGACGGCCAGTCGCCGATCGGTGCGACTTCGGGGTATTGACAATCCCCGGGCTCGCCGCCAGTGCGGAAGTTAAACGAGAACGGCCCGGCAGTCTTACCATACCACTTAACGTGGCCGTCCAAGAACAGAAAGTTCTTCCCCTCGAAATGGAAGTAGCGCTGGTTAAAGGTACCGGCGCTGGTGGATTGGTGGAAGTTCTCGGCGGCCGCGTCTTCCCAGGAACCGGCTACGTAGGCACCTTTCTCCATGAGCATGGCGGTGTCGACAACGTTGGGAATTCTCCCGATGCTGACGCCGCTGACATACCTGGGCATGGAGTAGGAGCGGAAACGTGTCCCGTAGGGGTTGTCAGGGCAGATGAGTATCTGGCGGTTGCGTGAGTAGGGCTGGATAGTGTCATCCCAACTGCCGACATATCCGGGCCGGCGTCCGCTGCCATCGGGTGCCCCGCCGGCCTGGCTCCACATCGGCATCATCTCGTCGCAGTCATCAACGTACATCTTGAGTGCGAGGCCAAGTTGGTGGAGGTTTGACTGGCATGATGATTGTCTGGCTTTGGCTCTGGCGCGTGCGAAGACCGGCATGAGCATAGATGCCAGTATGGAGATAATGGCAATGACGACAAGCAACTCGATGAGTGTGAAAGCGCGCTTGCCATAGGCAGATCCCACCTGCCGCGTCAATGGATTAGGGTGCACTCCCATTCCCCCTCGGATGCTGTGACATTGGCTACTCGGGCCAATCGCCGACACCGGGGCCACCCGCGTTCTCGCAATGTCCGGGCCCGTTGACCTCATACGTACCGTCGGGGCTGGTAGGATTGTAGGCGGCAAATGGTCCCTGTCCCTCGGCTGACCACTTGGCGTGTCCGTCGCAGAAGGCAAAGTTCTTGCCATTGTTATGCCAGAGCGTCTTGTCGAGGTCGTAACCAGTGCAGCCGTGTGTCTGGAAAAAGTTCTCGGCGGCGGCATCACCCCAGGCTCCAACCAGCTGCGTGCCTTTGTCGAAGCTAACTACCGTGGCGGCCGGATTGGGCATGGCATCGAGCATCTGTCCGCTGACATAACGGGGCATGGCATAGGATCGGGCGCCGCGATTGTCCATATTGCTGGGACAGATGAAGATCTGGCGGTTCTTTATGTACGGGCGTATTGCGGTATCCCAAGTATATACTCCATCGTCTTCGTCATCTTCGGGGTCCGGATCCGCACTGTAGGCCCACCCCCACATCGGGAGCAATTCGTCATGGTCCGCAGCGTACATGACATAAGCAAGTGCGATCTGCTTCTGGTTGGACAGACAGTTCGCCTGGCGGGCCTTGGCGCGCGCCCGCGCGAAGACTGGGAAGAGCATCGCCGCCAAGATTGCGATGATGGCGATGACAACGAGAAGCTCGATCAGCGTGAAGCCCCGTCGTTGCGTCCGGCTGGTCTGGTACTGCCCGCACATTTGGTTATGCACGTGGGTTTGCCACCTAGTACGTCGGAGGACGAGCCGTGTTCGGTTTAGCACGGCTCTGCTCCTTCCGGCATAGATTGGACACCTTTACTTATGTGTACCCGTTCAGGGGTATAGGGAAACGTGTTTCAGCCGCGCGCAGCGCATCTTGAGAAGTTCGACTTCGTGTTCAACACCCCCACTAGATGAACGTAGGCCGGGGGATTTGTGTTCGCTGCGACCTGCGCGACTGAGTTCCCGGTGTGCATCTGAAAAACGACACGCGACGGATCTGCCGCGCGTGTCTCGTATCGGTGACTTTATGAGGCGGGCTGAGTTGGGCGGCGCCCGCAGCAGCAACAGCTACTGCTACTCCTCGCCATCGAGGCTGCCGATTTCCAGATCAATGTCTGCGCGGTCATCTATGCGCTCGACCGCGCCATCGCGGATGTGCACGATGCGGTCGGAGACGTCAATCATCTTGAGGTCGTGGGTGGCGGAGATCACGGTGGTCTCACTCTCGCGGTTGAGACGTTTGAGCAGGTCAATGATCTCCTTGCCCGTCTGAAGGTCGAGGTTGCCGGTCGGCTCGTCGGCGAGAATGATAGCCGGGCTATTGGCCAGTGAGCGGGCAACGGCAACGCGCTGTTGCTGTCCGCCGGAGAGCTCGTATGGCTTGTGATGGAGCCGGTCCCCGAGACCGACGATGTCAAGCAGCATCGCCCCGCGCTCAAGCATTTCGTCGGAGGTCATGCCGGCGAAGATCATGGGGAGGGTAACGTTCTCGAGAGCGGTCATGACGGGGATCAGGTTGAATGTCTGGAAAATATACCCGATCTTGCGGCAGCGGAGCCAGGCGAGCGCGAAAGCATCAAGCTGGGCCATGTCAACTTCCTCGAGATAGCACGAACCTGCGGTGGGTTTGTCGAGGCCGCCGACCATGTTGAAGAGCGTAGATTTGCCTGAGCCGGATGGCCCCATGATGGAGAGATACTCGCCCCGTCTGATCTCGATGTCAACACCCTTGAGAGCAGGGACTTCCACTTCGCCCATCGTGTACACCTTGGTAAGGTTTTTTGTGCGCACGATGTACTCGTGTGTGGTCATGGAGTCGTCGTGGGCGAAACCACCGTGAGCGTTCTCGGTGTGACTGAGCTCTTGCATCACGCCACTCATGTCAGCTCCGCACTTGGGGCATACGGTAACCAGCCCGGTGGTCTCAATGACTTCGTGACATTTGGGGCATTCGATCCTAGCCATGGAACTGCCTCCTGGTATGAATGCGGGATGGAATCTTCAGATTTCGCTTGAGAGCGCGACGGCCGGGGCCATCCGAGCAGCTCGTACGGCCGGTGGCACGGCGGCAAGCAGGGAGATGACGCAGCCGATGATGAGCGCGACGCCGATGTACATTAACATCTTGCCCCAGTCCATCTTGGCTACAATTGATGTGCCTTCTTTCGCCACATAGACGCCCAGCATGATCAGATGACCGATGATAGCGCCTACCGCAGCGCCGAGGAAACCCAGCACGGCGGTCTCAATGAGGAAGAGGCGCACGATGAATTCGTCGAGGGCACCGAGGCACTTCATGGTCCCGATCTCGCGGAACCTCTCGGTGACCGACATCAACATGGAGTTGGTGATGCCGACGCCGCAGACGAGAAGTGACATGACTACCAGCCACGTCTGTCTGGCCTGGCGCTGCGCTTCCTGGTCAGCAGGGCGCTCCAGATCATCTTCCATGGCTGCGACCTCTTCATCGAGATGGGCCTGACTGCTCTGCTGCTGGATTTCGGCCAGCGCGCCCTGTTCCCGGGTCACTTCCTGTACTACCGAGGTAGTCCAGACGGAGACGAGGAAGGCGATGCCAAGGATGACACCGGTGGCAGTGATCGCCGCGCGCCCCAGACGGAGCGTAACATTGCGCATGGCGATTCTGAAAGCCTCCGGCCAGGGCAGCCTGATTTGCCTTCTGATTTCGTCTTCTTTACTTGGCTTTGCCGACGCTACTAGTTTGTCAACATCAATCATAAGCCATGCTCTCCACCGGCTGTGATGCGGTCACAATGGGCCGCACAATTGGCCCTAATTAAGACGCAGATACTGCTCCGTGCGTATGCGACACGGATACTCAACAACATTATAAGGCACTGTGCCCTATCAGGCAACAGTAGCTTTCGCTACCACCTCCTTTTCCTCCTTCCTGCGAAAAAGTTTTTTTCAACATTCGCGCAGTTCTGGAGAACGAATGGGAACATTCGCCACTGTCCTCTCATCTGGAAACAGGTCTGCAGCTTGAGAGTCACAAGTAGCTTTGCTATAGTGTGGCCGGTGATAGTGAATGGCGTCGCGGCAGACAGTGATGTCACAGAGACAACTGGCAGCAGCAGAGACGAGGCTCGGGGAGGGCTGGACGGACAGCGGCCGGCTTCGTGTTTGTCTGCTCTATCCCAACACCTACGCGATCGGCATGTCGTCACTCGCAGTCCACGCGCTGTACAGCTTGCTGAACCGTCTGGATGGCTTCTACTGCGAAAGAGCATTTCTACCATCGCAGACTGAAGTGGCGGAATTGCAGCGGCGCCGCCAGCCGCTATGCTCCATAGAGTCAGAGATGCCACTCGGGGGCTTTGATTTAGTGGCGGTCACCACGTCGTTTGAGTTGGACTGGCTGAACTTGCCGCTGTGCCTGCAGCTCGGGGGCGTGCCACCGCTGCAGTGTGAGCGCGAACCTCAAAGCCCCTTTGTGGTCGGTGGCGGGCCATGTTTCACGGCCAACCCGTCTCCCGTACTCGACATGTTTGATGCGGTGTTTGTGGGCGAGGCCGAGCCGGTGCTGCCACAAATCCAGGAACTCATCAACCTGTCCCGTGATGAATGGGGCGAGTATCTGAGCCAGTGGCCGGGATTCATAGTGCCCGGGCTCTCACAGCATCCAGCGCCACGACGGTGCGCACGCAACCTCGATGAGTTCGCGACCGACACCGTCATCATGACCGAGCACACCGAGTTCGCCAGTAGCTATCTGGTTGAAATGGGGCGTGGCTGTGGTCGCGGGTGCAGCTTCTGTCTGGCGGGCGAAATCTACCGGCCGGTGCGCTACCGACGGCCGCAGGCATTGCTGGGCAGGATCATGGATGCGATGGCCTATACAGACCGCGTCGGTCTGGTCGCGACATCCGTGTCGGACTACCCGTGGCTCGAGGAGCTGTGCGCGGGGCTGTCGGTAATGGAGCCACGACCACGCGTGTCGGCTTCCTCAGTGCGCGCAGATGGGGACAACCAATGTCTGTTCGAACTGCAGGCGACATCCGGCCAGCACTCAGTAACATTCGCGCCGGAGACAGGCACGGAACGTCTTCGGCAGACGGTGTGCAAACATCTATCCGATGAGCAACTACACGCCGGCATCAGGTCAGCCGTGGAGGCAGGGCTCGAGCGGGTGAAATTGTATTTTCTGGTGGGCTTGCCGGGGGAGACAGCCGAGGACCGTGCAGCCATCGTGACGATGGTGAGGGAGTTGGCAAGCGAGTACGCGCAGTGTTCGTGGTCAATCAGCGTCAACCCATTTGTGCCGAAACCCCACACGGCACTCCAGGCAGCGGAGACGCCCGACATCGGGACAACCCGCGAACATCTGGCAGAGCTGTCTGCAGCTCTCGACACGCTACCACAGGTGCGGGCGCGAACAGGCTCGGCGCGTTGGTCCGCCGTGCAAACGGCAATCTCGCGGGGGGATGCCCGTCTCGGGAAGGCGCTGGTAACTGCTGGGACGCGCCAGGTCGACTTCTCGCAACTGCGTCGCATTCTCGCCGAGGCGGGTCATGACTTGACTCAAGCCAATCGGCTGGCGGCAGCCGAGGGGCCATACCCATGGGACATTGTAAGCCCGGTATGCTATGATACCGCACCAGGCGGGGAGTGAGCCGTGTACGCATACATTCTGGCAACGCCGCAGTTTCACGAGCAGTTGGGGTGCGCCGAGTTTGAGGCGTTCACCGGAGCTACGGCTTCCGGTCGGCTGAGCTTCGCGCCCGCGGCCTTCGACATCTCGCGGGCGGCCTTCATTTCCACCTGCATCCATGTGCAGGCTGAGGGGACCTCGCTGGATGAACTGTGCGGGAATGTGCGACACAAGCGGCTGGCATGGTCCGGCTTCCGCATCGAAGGCTTCTGTCCATCGGCCGGCCTGAAGTTCTCATCACTGGACCCGATCATCGCAGTTGCGAACGCGATCACGGGGCGACCCAATCTGTCGGCACCGGCAGTTCGTCTGGGCCTGATAGCGACGCCGCGCTACTGGGGGCTGGGCCCGATAGTCAGCGAGTACTCATCGGACTGGCCAGCGCATGAACACCGGCCGCACTTCTTTTCGGGTTCGCTACCGACACGTTTCGCGCGAGCGGTGGTGAACCTGGTTGTGAGTCCCGGCGATTCGCTGATTGACCCATGCTGCGGCATCGGCGTCGTGCTGATCGAGGCGCTCGCGCTGGGAGTGGAAGCAGTCGGCTGCGACCTGAACCCGAAGGTCGCAGGACAGGCGAACGAGAACCTCCGGGCGCTAGGCTTGCCACAGCGTGTCTTCGTGGCGGATGCAAGGCAACTGAGCGGCAGCTACGACGCTGCAGCGCTCGACCTGCCATACGGGCGCAACGTAGCGGTAACCGAGGGACTCTACAGGGACTTGTTGCAAAGCCTCAGTAACATGGCGTCTCGCATTGTCGTCGTCGCGGGACAGGACCTGTCTGCGCAGTTGTCGGAAGACATCGGCCTGATGGTTACGCGACACATAGAGGTCCCGAAGACGACACTGGTGCGCCACGTGCATGTCGCCACTGCCTCGCAGAACATGCCGAAAACTGAAGGAGGGTGTTATGGAAGTTGAGGGCGCTAGTCTCTCGCGATTGATGGACGCGCTGGGTGAGAACACGCGTACGGTGATCCCGTTTCATTTCCTGTCCCAGCAGCGGGCGCGGGCGTGGGCTGACCAACAGTACGCCAATGCCATTGTCCATACCGATGCGGTGGGCGGGATGGCTTTTATATTTGGTGATGATGTTGAGTGGCAAGCGGACGTGCTAGCGGATCTGGGACGGCTGCGTCTGTACTGGTGTCCGACGGGGACGGTGCAGAGGCTGCTGAAGGTTGTAGAGAGCAAGCATGATGCGGAGCTGATCCTGGAGCCGGACATCCAACGCACGGTGACTAAGCATGTGGAGATAGCGGCGCCGGAGGGGGTCGAAGTCCGGCGGCTAACCCCGGATGATCTGCCTGCGATAGAGGCATGCAGCCGGGAGCTGGAGTGGCTCAACGAGGGCTGGGGTTCGTGGGAGCAGGTCCTTGACAAGAGCATCCTGATCGGGATGCTGGCGGAGGGCAAGATGGTTGCAGGTGCGGTGGCGTTCGCACGGTCGGCACACCTCGACGACATTGGCATTGCCACGGCCCCGTCTCACCAGCGCCAGGGCTTGAGCTCGGCGTGTGCGTCAATGCTGGTCAAGGAGATGCTTGCGGCAGGAAGACAACCGGTCTGGACGGTGTTTTGCAGCAACACGCCGTCCGTACGCATATCGGAGAAACTCGGCTTTGTGACACAGACAGAATGCACAGTAATCTGCGAAAAGCCGGAGGAAACCAACACTTCAACGTGAGGTGCACCAATGCGGATAGTGGATATTACAGGACCGATCTATTCAGGAATGTGGCATTACCCGCCTCCCTACCCGGAAGTCAGCATCAAGGAGATACCGTCACCAGATTGGCTGCCATGCCCGACGTATTCGTGGAGTTTCAGCATGTGCTGCCAGAGTGGCACCTATCTGGAGACATCGCTGCACCTGGACGCCGAGGGCCCGCCGCTAATCGAGGTGCCCATCGAGGACCTGTTCATGCGACCGACGGCGGTAATCCGGGTAGAGATCGGCGCCGGCGAACGCATTGAGGTCGAACAGGTCAAGGCCGGGGCACCGGAAATCCACAAGGGCGATGTGATCATCGTTGACATCGGCTGGGGGCACAAATGGCGCAATGCGGATTTCATAGACAGCTCGCCATACTTCAGCCATGACGCGATATATTGGATACTTGATCAGGAGCCGTTCATCTTTGCGGCTGATACGGCCCGATTTGACTCGTGGGATGACCCGCAGGACTTCTTCGGCCGCTTCTTTGACCAAGGGGTATTGCTGCTAGCACCGGTGGTCAACCTCGACCAGATTAAAACTGAGCGCGGACACATCGTCACCCTTCCGATGAAGGTCGAGGAGGCCTGCGCGGCCCCCACCCGTACACTGTTTGTCGAGGGTTGGGCGGCAGAGAGGTAGCCGACTGGAGTGACGGTCAGAGGGCGAATTCCATGATGATACTCCAAATCCTTGACTACGTGGGGACAATGGCCTTTGCGGTCTCCGGCGCACTGAAGGGTGTGCGCAAGGAACTCGACATCTTCGGTGTGGTCGTGCTGGCGGTTGTGACGGCTATCGGCGGCGGCACGATCCGTGATACGCTGCTGGACCTGCCAGTATTCTGGCTTGCGGATAGCACGTACGTACTCCTGTCCGTAGCGATGGCCATCGGCGTGTTTGTGCTGTTCAGGCTGGCGCAGAAGACGGAGCGTTCGGTGCTGCTTTTTGATGCGCTGGGACTCGGTGTCTTTACGGCAATCGGTGCGATGAAGGCCGGTGCTGCCGGCTTGGGCATCGTGGGCATGGTGACAATGGCTCTGCTGACGGGGGTCGGCGGCGGCGTACTTCGCGATGTGCTCGCAGGCGATGTCCCCGTGGTACTGCGCGAAGAAATCTACGCCTCGGCATCCATAGCCGGAGGGCTGGTCTTCGCGCTGGCAGCACATGTCGGCCTACCGGAGGCAGTGGGGGTGACTGTTGCCGTCATCATCACTGTTGCCATCCGCGTTGTCAGCATCTACATGGGTTGGCGTCTGCCGTCTCGACCCGCACGCAAAGAAGACAACTAGGTCTATGCCGCAGAAAAAAACGGCAAGGCGGTGAGCAAATGTCAGTGGAGAAGCAACTGCTGGTCGGGACGGGCAGAGCGGATATCACGCCTCCTCTCGGTGTGCAACTGCGCGGCGGACCGCCGCGCATTGCAGAGAGGGTACTCGACCCTCTGTATGCCACCGCGTTGGTGCTGAGTGACGGCACTCAGAGTGTGGGTCTCGTCAGCTGCGAAACGTTGAATCTGCCTGACACCTTCGTAGTGGAGGCGACGAGAGCGATCGAGGACAGAACGGGAATTGCCGCTGGGAATATGCTGCTTGCCGCGACGCATACTCATTGTGGGCCGACACTTGACGACCCATACGCCAAGACGCTGAAGATGCAGATCTGCTCGTGCGTGGCGGAGGCGTGCTCGGGCCTGCAGCCGTGTCGTGTGGGCGCCGGTGCGGGCACAGTGGAAAAGGTAGCGGTGAATCAGCGGGAGATGCTGCCGGAGGGGCAAACCAACCGGTTCGGCAGTGTCATGAACGGCGACGGCTACGACCAACCCGTAGATAGAGAAGTCGGGGTGGTGCGGTTTGATGACCTGGAGGGCAGCAGTATCGCCGCGCTGGTCAACTTCGCTTGCCATCCCGACAGCTCACCACAGGATGACCCGACAATCAGTGCGCAGTACCCCGGCGAGCTGAGAAGGGTCATCGAGTCGGCAACCGGGGCGACGACGCTGTTCCTGCAAGGTTGTTGCGGGAATACCGGAATGATTGGGCGTTGGTTCCAGATGGCGCGATACGAAGCGGCACAGGCAGAGGCGTATGACATGACGCGAAGAGTGGGCCGGCGAATCGCGGGCCAGGCCCTGCAGGTGTTTGAGAGCATTGACACCCGGGCGCGAACTCATCATCGGGCCCGCAGCAAACACCACTATGACTGGGTCTTCGAGCACCTCGACATCCCAGCAGTCACCAGCTTCGGCGCCAAGTCCAGTAGGTTCACTCCCCCGCCGTTTGACCACAAGCGTGCAGAAGCTCCGCACAGCGCCGAAATCCGGGCCCTGGTCCTCAACGATATCGCCTTCGTCGGCATACCGGCCGACACGTACTGCGAGATCGGGATGGAGATAAAAAAGAAGTCGCGAGCGCGGCACACTCTCGTCCTGGGCCACGCTAACGGTTGCCTGGCGTATATCCCGGTGCCTAATGCCTATGACGAAGGAGGATACTCCGTCGCCGCGGCCAAAAGCGCCAATATCGGCCCCGGCACTGCGCAAATCGTGGTCAACACCGCGCTGGATATTGTTGATCAACTGATGCGGGCCAAGACATGAGGCCAGTGGCCTGCAGCCCGCAAAGAAGCGGCACGGAGCCGTTGTGGGAAAGCAAGGCGGGGAACCCGATTGGAATGGGTTCCCCGCGATAGTGTTTCTGGAGTTGCGCGCGGCCTACAGAGCTATCTGCATCGCCCGCAGCGGACATGCCGGCACACACAACTCGCAGGCGATGCACTTGTCCGGGTCGAAGCTTACATGCCGCGTCTGCAGGTCTATGGCAAGAGCCTGAGTTGGGCAGATGTTGACACATGCCCCACACTCAGTGCACTTGTCCTCGTCGCGCACGATTTCCTTCTCGAGCGGCTCGATGCGTACGCCCTTGCCCTGAGCGTCCCTGAGGGCGGCGTCCAGAGCATCTTCGGTGCCTTCGAGCACCAGCACCATCAACCCCTCCTGCTGGGGGCTGATGGACGCCCGCAGGATGTTGAAACCCAGATCATAGGCTTTCACCAGCCTGGAAATGATCGGCTCGTCTATCAGCGTTGACGGGAAGTGCATGACGATTCTGCGGTTAGCCACCTAGACCACCCCCCCGTTGTTGAAGGGCCGTTCGTTCAGGGATTTGAAGCCCTGCCTCGAATCGGCGGATGGCAACAGTTCGGCGGGTTGACTGAGCAGGAACTCCCCGGCCTGGATCCACTCCTTAAGCTCCTCAGCTATCGCCTGTGCCTTGACGTAACTGGAGAGCGGAGTGGTGGGCACCTTGCGCCCACCCACCTCGATGTGGCCGCTCTTAAGTTGGGCGTAGCTGACATGGCCGAGCGGGCCGCCCTCACGGTACGGGTACTCACGGCTATAGTCGAGCACCGGGGCGACGATGTCTGCGTCTTTGACCCCAGTGTAACGGGCCATGTCTTCGTCGAGGATCGGTATGGGAATGCCAAGCCCGAGGGCCATCGAGACGCCGTAGCCGTACATACTGACCCCCACGACGAGGTCGGGTCTCATTTGCTTCATGTCGCCAACGACGCCGATAGTCCCTGCGCCGCCCATCGGGACACCGTTCTCAGCGCGTGCTTCCGTCGGGTTGTGCTGGGTGCCCTCGAAATACACATACCCAACGCCGCCGCCGAGATAGATACGGGTGCCGATCCCGATGGTACGGTAGTAGGGGTCATTAAGCATCGGGCTGAGCTGGCCCGCGGAGCAAAAGCTGGCCGAGCCCAGGTCCGCCTGGACAACGCCCATGTACGTGTAGATGTCGCGATCCTTATTCAGGTTGACGGCAACGCCATAGTTCTGGTAGGCGTTGCGGGGATTCAGCAGATAGGCCTGATTGAGGTCGCCGATACTGATGAGAGTCTCGAGTTCCTGGCGCGGGTAGCAATCAGTAGGATAGGCCTCAGCGACCATCCGCACATCCCTACCGGCGATGAGATCATGGATCACGTGTGCGCCACCGTAGCTGAACAGGCCGGGGTGGTTGCGGTTGCGGGCATCGTTCTCCGGCAGTTCAGTGGCCCCGATGTAGAAGTCAACTGCAGCAAGGCCGGCGTAGGCGGGCACCTCATTGAGCCAGACCTTCGTGAATCTCATCCTCGGCGTCGTGTGGCCGGTGTTCAACATGGCCCCGGATGAGCACATCGGAGAGAAGGTGCCGGTGGTGACTACGTCCACGTCTGCGGCAGCCTTCGCGGCACCGTCCTCTTCGACGATGCCTATCATTTCCTCGGCGGTGACGACTACGGCTTTCCCCGCCTGGATCTTAGCGTTTATGTCTGCATAGGTCTTGGGCAATTTGACCAACCTCCTGTCGGCTGCCGCTGTCGCGACGAGATGAGAAGCGACGGTACAGCCGGGGTAATATTTGCGGTTACGGATGGCTTAGCGTTGCGCCGGCAGTCCCGGCGCTGCGGCATCGCCATAGGCATCACCCGAGGCATGTAGCTGGCTGCTGTATCAATCATCGTCTCATCCCTCCTTCGCGGGCCCTCGGTAGAGAGCCGACAGTCAGTTGTCTGCTTCGGCGGTCGGCACGATCTCAAACTGCCCCCATGTACCGAAGCGGTCGTCCATGATGACGGCTGCGTGAAGCACGCCCCGTATCTGTTGTACCCATTGCAGCGCAGGCTGTATGTCATCAGGACGCTTGACGCGGTTACAGAGTTCGGTGGCAACCGCATCGGCCAGTACGGTGTTGCCGCTGATGACCATCGCTGCGTCAGCCTTGCCGGCACTGAATGAGTGCCCCACCGTTGCCGAGGACGTGGCTACACCGTAAGTCCCCGCCGGGAGTCTAACTCCTACTTTCCCGCTCAGCGGCGAGCTACCGGCATGGATACCTATAGTCCTCGGCATGTCGGACTTGATGAATATGTCGCCGCCGTTCTCCACGATGATCTGCTGCGAACTGCCCAACAGCCCTGTGCCGACAAATTGTGCAACTGCGCCGGCGACGGCAGCCATCGGGCCGGTGCCGGCTTGCTGACCGGCGTCATACATGGCGGCTATGAACTCCACCACGTCCTCGGCGTTGGCGTCATCCGGTCCAGGGAGCGGCAAGGGCACCATACTGCTGAGGAACGCGGGATGCTCAGCGATATGTTCCTGCAACTGCGCGCGGGCTATCCTGACTAAGCGATGTGCTTCGGCCTCCAGTTCCTTGATGGGCAAAGCTCTGGTGGCGAGGATCAGTAAATCGGTCTCCTCGACGGTCACGGTGAAGCGCACGAGGTCCGAAGCCTTGACAAGGTTTCTATAGCGGCGGGGCTGATACATCCATCTAGCCGTCTCAGGTGCCGGAAGCGCCCAGCACTGTCACCGGATGGGCCGGCTACGAGGCCGAGGCGCTGCGCAGAGTTACACGTGTGAAGCAAATCATACACCGATCACGCTGACATTTCAAGAGCGCGCGGCTCAGTACGCACCGCGGCCCGCCAACACGGCCGGGATAGTCTGAAGCAGCAGCTTAATGTCGAGCAATAAACCCCGATGCTCAACGTACTCCACATCCATGCGCATCCATTCAGTGAAGGCGACGTCGCTGCGTCCGGAGACCTGCCATGTGCAGGTGAGACCGGGCTTGACATCGAAGCGGCGCAGCTGCCAATCCTCGAAATCGCTCAATTGGGTGGGGATGGGCCGAGGACCCACAAGACTCATTACACCCATTAGAACCTGCCATAGCTGCGGTAGCTCATCAATACTGTACTTGCGGATGATCCGGCCCAGCGGCGTAACGCGAGGGTCGTTGTGCATCTTGAAAAGCCGGCCCGCGCCGTAGAGATTATTGTCTGCCAGCTCTCCCTCAAGTTCCTCGGCATTCTGGATCATAGACCGGAACTTGAGCATGGCGAAGGTATCACCATCTCTGTTCAGGAGGCGCTCCTGGCGGTAAAAAACCGGCCCGGGGGAGGTCAGCTTCACCGCCAAGGCAGTCACCAGCATGACCGGGCTGAGCAGCACAAGCATGAGCAGTGATATGGTCATGTCCATGCAGCGCTTACAGAACTGGTAGAGCCTGGCATGCAAGCCGCTCCCGGGTGTGATGCGTTTGCCTCCGTTCCGTCATCTCTGGCGCAGTCCGACTCGTCTCCCACGGCCCGGTCATGGACGGAATGACGTTGCGAGACAGGGGATGATGCCGGGCTGCGCGTATAATGCTGCTAGGCCATGCGCGGCCGGAAGCAGTAGAGGTTGCCGTCGTTACTTCCGACATAGATACTGCGTCCGGAGATCGCCGGTGAACTCTGTATCTCGCCGTCGGTCTCATACTGCCAGAGGCACACGCCGGTGTGGCCTTCCAGTGCATAGATGTTTTTGTCGTATGAGCCACAATAGACGGTGTGGCCGCTTATTGCCGGCGATGAGTTAACCCAGTCGCCGGTTTCGAATTGCCAGACGCATTCTCCGTTCTCGGCGTCTACGGCGTAGACTCTCCGGTCGCGAGAACCGATATACACAAAGGATTGCCAGGCCGCGGGCGATGACTCGATCGGCCCATCGGTTTGGAATTCCCATACCTGCCTGCCGCTGAGCGCATCGAGACAATACAGGCGCTGGTCGGAAGACGAGACATATATGCGGCCCTGGTGGAAGGCCGGAGCTGAGTACACCTCGCCACCAGTCATGAACTTCCATGCGACTCTTCCCGTGGTGCTGGACAGTGCATAGAGGTGATAGTCGGCGCTGCCAACATAGACGTGTCCCTGCCAGACGAGAGGGGATGAGTATATCGCCATTTCAGCAGGAAACTCCCAGATTTTCTGTCCGCTCTGTGAGTTGACGGCGAAGAGCCGGCCACTGTCCGTGCCGAAGTAAACGGCATTCTGCCATGCGACGGGGCTGGTCGTGATCTGCGCGGGGACGGTAATCTGCCAGAGCAGTTTGCCGGTATTGGTTTCCAGAGCCATAAGCCGGGTATGCACCGCGAAGAAGACGACTTTCCCGCCTAGCACACAGCCGCTGAGCATTACCTCGTGATTGAACTGCTGCTGCCAGAGGGCTTCGCCAGTGCGTGCAGCTATCGCCATGATCGTGCCGGCTTGCGCCCCTTCCCCGCCGCCGCCGCCAACAAAGACGACGCCATTGGCCACGACCGGCGACGCCATGACCCATTGGCCGATCTTCGTCTGCCAGCGACGCTGCAGAGGCGGCAGGACGACTTCCGGAGTGTATCCCGTGCGAGTGACATTGCCGTGGAACATCGGCCAGTTGTAGGCCCGAGTGACCTCGTGCGAGCGCGTCTTGACCAGCGCCAGTGCTGCTTCATCGAGACGCTGGCGTGCCTCGGCATGTTCGGGGGCGATCGCCAGCACCTGACGCAGCAGAGCAATGGCCCGTCGCAGGTCGCCTTCGGATTGCCACTTGGTGGCCCGTGCGAAGAGGTCCTCGGCGGCGTCAGCGGCTGCGACGTCATCAGTGGATGCCTGCGGCGGTGGATGCTGTTCGGTGGCAGTATCAGCGGGCGTCTGCTCATGGTCGTCCTTGCCGTAGGTAGTCCGGTGTAACTCACCCACGCAGATGGGGCAGGCCCGGTAGTGGTGCCGCGTGAGGTATCCGCATTTCTGACACTGCCAGATCTCTTCGCCGGTGACCGCTTCGTGCACTGAGGGCTCAACATCTCCGAGAGCGCGTGCAAGCTCCGAAAAGCTCTGGTAGCGCTCGCTGCGGTCCTTTGCGAGGCAGTGCATGATGACTTCGTCAAGTGATGCCGGCACATTGGGGACAAGCTGGCTGGGGCGAACGGGATCCTGACTGAGTATGTTGCGAATGACGGCACCAATGTTCTCGCCCTGCACCGGTGGCTCGCCCGTAACGGCGACATACAAGACAACGCCGGTGCTATAGACATCGGAACTGCGGTCTGCGGATGCTGCGTCGGTGAACTGCTCCGGTGGCATGTAGAGGTAAGTGCCGAGACCGACGCCGGTGTCGGTGATATGGGTGCCGCCGCCGTGAACCTTAGCGAGGCCGAAATCACTCACTCTGACGGTGTTCCGGCTATCAATCATGAGGTTAGACGGCTTCAGGTCGCGATGGACGATGCCTCGGCCGCCAGGACCGATCGGGAGGTTGTGAACATACTCCATGCCGGCACAGACTTGTGCAGCGAAGTCGAGCAACTGCGGAAGGAAGATGTAACACTCGGTGTCAAGAAGTTGCTGGAGGTCGGTGCCTTCCACGTACTCGAGAAATAGGAACGGCTGGTCCTCGATCTCGCGGTAGATGATGGCTTCGACGATGTTGCTGTGACGCCCGAGGTTGAGCCAGGTCTTGGCCTCGCGGGAGAACCTGGTCACCGCTGCCCGATCCAGCAGCAGCTCAGCCTTGAGTGTCTTCACCGCGAAGCGGCGCTGCGAAAACTCATCCAGAACGATATAGACAACACTCATTCCGCCGTAGTGTTTCTCGACGACCCTATACTGGTCATCTATCTTGTCGCGAAGGGCGAATTCCAAGGGGTATCTCCTCGCCCGAAAGGGCCAAGTCTCCGGGCCCGACACGCCCGCAGCAGTCTTGGCATATTCTCCGTGGCGGCTGATACTCCTGCAAGCGGAGCTAGTTTGCCGGCGCGGGCGAGGAAACGCGCTCGATGTAATCAGGCTGGCCTCTGGGGCCGAGCACGCTATAGACCTCTATTTCACTTCCGACGCCGCGGATTCTGTATGCGCCCTGTGCCTGCACCTCGAAATCGTCTCCGAGTTCCGCATAGGTGGACTCGGAAATCAGTATCGCCTGGCCCAATTCCTTGCTAAGCCCCTGAAGACGGGAGGCGATGTTGACATGGTGGCCGATGGCGGTGTACTGCATGCGGCTCTGGGAGCCGACGTATCCGATGACGGCATGTCCCGTGCTTATACCGATACCGGCGGCGAGGTCCGGCATTCCAAGGAAGCGCCATTCATCGCGGCGCTCATGGATTCGGCGCTGCATCGCCAGGGCAGTGCGAACCGCGCGCTTGGCGTGATCTGCCTGCAGCATCGGAGCGTTGAAAAAAGCCATGATCTCGTCACCGATGTACTTATCCAGCGTGCCCTCATGATCCCAGATCACATCGTGCATGAAGTCGAAGTAGCGGTTGAGCAGCTCGACGGTGGCTTCCGGCGGGACACCTTCGGAAGCTGACGTGAAGCCACGCAGATCGGCAAAAAGCACCGTAATATCGCGCCGCTCTCCACTCATCGTGTTGATGGCCTCATCTGTGACGAGGCGGTCTGCCACAGTCGGCGGAACAAACCACCCAAGAGCCTGCTGGGCCCGTCGCCTGCGTCGTTCTTCACCAAGCAGCCGCAGAATGAGCAGAGAGACGAAGAACCCAAGTATGGCAAGGCAGGGCAAAAGCAGCTCAATGATGAGATGGCTGTGACGAAACAGGAGTATCCCGGACCACACGTAGCCCACGGCGATTGTCATCGCAGCGACGCAGAGTGGTGCCGTCCCTGCATACACCAGCACGAGAGCGAAAAGGACAGCGAAGCAGATGACTACGGCGGCCGTAAAGAGCGGTGAGACGCGCCGGAGCTGCTTGTTGTTGAGTATCGCATCCAGGGCGTTGGCCTGCGTTTCGACGCCGCTGTAGATAGTGTCGAACGGCGACGGCCTCAGGTCGCGGAAACCGGAAGCGGTGACGGCGACGAATACGGTTTTCCCATTGAGCCGGTGACCGATCGGCGAGTCCGGCTGTGCCTCGAGGACACCAGCCATGGAAAAAGATGGGTAGCTGCCAGTGCCGCCGATGAAGTCAACCATCATCCGCCCGATTGAGTCGAGCGGGATGACGGCTTTGTCGCCAAGTCGTATCTCGTGTCCCGGCGTGACATGCACATCCTCGGGTGCCACACCCGTCATGTCGCAAGCAGCAGCCAGGACGAGTGCCGGGAAGATATGTCCCTCGTACTCCGAAAGAGGCGGGATGTTGCGAAACACTCCGTCACCGCTGTCGAGTACGTTCATAAAGCCGACGGTCTGGGCGGCCTTGGTGAGTTCCGGTAATGGCATCACCAGGCCTCGCGGTTGATAGATGGAACCGGCCGCGGCCAAACCACGTGCCGGCTCGATCTTGACCATATCCCAAGCCTTGGCTAGTGTCTCCTTCGACAGCGGGAGTGGCTCCTGTCCGGGCTCGGGCTCATTAGCGAAACCGGCATGATAGACCCTGCCGAACTCGCGCGTCGCATCCACAAGTTGTCTGTCGTCCTCAGCATTGGCGGTCTCGGTGAAGAAGATATCAAAGATGATGCGTTCGGCCCCAAGTTGGTCGAGCTTGGCGATCCCGCGGGCGATGATGCTGCGGGGCCAGGGCCACCGGCCAAGCGTGTTGATGCTGTGGTCGTCAACGGCGACAATGGCGATTCTGGGGTCGGGCATCTGTGGCCCACGGACCCGGAATCGCCAATCTATCGTGTATAATTCCATGCGGTCGAGGATAGTCTGACCCGGCCAGAAATAGAGCACCAGCAGCAGGCCCGTCCAGCAGGCTACAAGGGTACGTACGTGGCGTCTGAATTGTGGCGAGGGCCTGTCGCTGAGCATATTGAACATATTTTGTCTCCCCCCAGTGCTCATATACAGTTTGACGCACTGCAGGCAGGGGTAGATTTAGTTATGTAGAAATATATTCCTCGGTCGAAATGTAGTCGGCGAGTGTTGGGACGTGAAGTAATTCAAGCAGGAGCATCAAGAGCTGTGCTGAAATATGTACTTCGGCCGTGACAATAACGGTGACGAGCGCCGGCCGGATTGGCGTTGTCGCATAGCGGGCTGCAACTAAAGACTAGGGTGCTATCGTACATGCGAAAGATGGCGGTACTCATTATACTGGTTTTCATAGTGCTGGTATTTGTCGGCACTGTCGTGCTGCAATCGGTAGTCATCCTGCAGCGTGTCGCTGCGGTGCGCGATGTCTCCGGTGATGTGGCAGTCAAATCACGGGCCCATGACACCTACGAAGCGGTGGCGGGCAAAGCGCGCGTCTATGCCGGCGATACGGTGAAGACGGGCACCGACGGCCGGGTCAAGCTCGAATGGCTCGACGGCACGCGCATAGTCATTGGCCCCAATACCCTCATGACGGTGCTGAAGTGTCATATCAACACCAGCAGCCATGCGGAGATGTCTATCTTCAAGCTCGACGCAGGCAGCATATGGATCAGAGTTATCAAAGTACTGAGCCAGAAGTCTAAATTCGAGGTCAAGACACCCACCGCAACAGCTGGCGTACGCGGGACTGTCTTTTCCGTTCACGTCGCGCCCGATGGTGAGACCAAGGTCTCCGTCTATGAGGGCCAGGTAGCCGTTGATGGCAAGGCGGGCTCTGATAAGATAGGCGCCAACTCCGTGGCCACGCTGGCCGAGAAAACCACCCGTGTGGATAGTTTCGACAAGCAGACCCAGCTTTCCTGGAAGCAGCACGAAGAAGTTGCCGAGCCGCTTCTGTACATCGAGCAGCCTGACGGTGGCTTTGAGGCCAAGGTCGGCGAAACCGTGACGATCGCAGGCCAGAGCGAGAAAGACGCCGTCGTTACCGTGGATGGCAAAGCCGTTGAGCTCAAGATCAAACAACGCTTCTCCACGGACGTGACGGTACGAGAGCCTGAGAGCGGCGACGAATTCGTGGTGGAAGTTAGAGCTGTGGACGCGCGCGGCCACGAGGCTGTTCGCAACGTAACCATGGCGATCATCAAGTGAGCCTTGTTGCAAGCCCATGGAACTCTGAGAGGCGCCCAGACGTTGGTGCGTCTCTTTTTTTTCATGTGGGTTGCTCACTTCTGCCAACTGCGCAATGTGAGCATTACCGGGTAGTGAGAACCGGACTCGGGTATAGTGGCGACTTCGATCTGGTACTTTCCGCCGGGCGCTACGGTGCCCTTGTGAATTACCACTTCTGACGAGTTGTTGAGTACGGGCGTCTCAACGAGCTTGCCGGCGATCCAGAAACTGCCGCGCGCGACACCACCACGAGGCCCCACTGCCAGTTCGACGATAGCCGGCCGGTCCGTGGGATTCTCCACGCTGGCGTTGACGCGATGCAGAACGCCATAGCTTCCCGCCAACAACTGACCGTGGCTGTTCACATCTCTGCCATCGCCGAGCCGGTAGAATCCCCAGTTCCCGCCGACACTGTGTCGAAGCTCGACGTCGCGACGTCCTTCGAACTGAAGGCCGCTCAACTGAGGACTGCCGCGCAGTGCCTCGGGCACCGGTGAGATGAATGAGCGTGGCTCGGTAAGAGCGTGACATGCGACCTCTACGATGAGAGCAGTGCTTTGGAGGGGCGCAAACCGAGCGACACCGCTGGCCAGTTCGCGGGGCCGCAGCTTGACCGCAGATAGTTCGACTGTAGATCCTGCCGGCACGGTGAGTACATATCCGGTGCCGCAGAAGAGATCCTCCAGGAAACGTCTTGCGGCAGAATGGCCCGCAAATATCTCATCGTTGCTGGGGCCTGCCCCGGCTTCCGTGATATGGACAGGGGTGGCCACGTCGCCGACGTTATGAATACGCACCGTCATCCAAAGAGGTGCGCTCGAGACGTTTATGTGATGCCATAGCAGGCGGACGGTGCGGCCGTCCACAACGCTTTCGCGCAGGAGTACCGCCGGCTGGGTCAGCTTTTCGGGGAAGTTGCTGACCAGGACGACGCCCGCCTGATGCTTCGGTGCTTCGATGCGGGAGATGGCCACCGTATGCAGGCGGTTAACCGGCAGGTAGGTTTCTCCGGAGGCGGAGACATCTACCCGGTAGCCGGCGGTGACTGAGAGCGGCTCACCGATGGTCAGGGAAGCGTTAGGTTCAACCTGGACGGCACTCCGGATAAGGCTCTCCGCGGCTCGCGTCAGGGCTTGGGTCCTGGTCTGGCTGCCGGAAATGCGGAGCTCCGAAGCGAACGGCACGTGGGCAGCCCATTTCCTGCAGTCCACCTTGATGGTGTGTTGGCAGTCCAAAGCACTGACGGTTAGTGTAGTAGTACCCGTGGTCAGGGCCCGCACCTCTAACTTCTTCTCTGCGTCCTGAATCTCGACACGCGCAACCTTGTCGTCGGCGGTCTTTGCGCTGTCCACAACAGCTATGGCCCCACCCCAGCGTATCGCCCTCGTCTCGCCCACCGGGACAGTTAGCTCGTCGTGAGGCGCAAATGTAATATAGCGTTGTGCGAAGGCGTTCTTGATGTTCCCCGCCCAGGCTTGCGCCAGTCCAAGGTGGGAGCTGTTGCAGTTGCGGGCAAGCACGCCGTCAATGCTGATAACGTTCTGCTCACGTATGACAATCCGCGTCTCGGTTCGCGAGCCTCTTGTTGCAACATTGCCGGCGGAGACGCCGGCGGCAGCTACGGCATTGAGCTTGTCGGCGACGATGCTCGCGCGAGAGAGCAGCCCGTCGAGATCCTCGCCACGCAGCCGCATGAGTATCTTGCCGTTGGCGACGACGCAAGCGGCCTCGCCGTCAGGAGCGCGTATTGCTCTGAAATGCAAGACACGGCAGCTTTCTGCGGCGACTGGCCCCGCTAGCAGCAGGATCATTATCAAACTGGCAAGGCTCAGGAGACGTTTCATCAGTTGCTCCGCTTGCGAAAGCACGATCACAGATGTCACAGATACGAAACACACGACTGCAGACAAAGAAAACGTCTGGGGTATTCTACAGAATAATCCCAGACTTTGTCACCCGTTTGGACGCAGTTTTATTGATGCTAATCGCTCACTTGACGAATTTCTCGTTCCAGTTGCTCGATGCGTGCGTTGAGTTCTCTAATCTGTTTGAGCAACTTGGGGACTCTTCGGGCGGAGGCTTGTATCCGCATCTGCTCGATATGCTTGGTGGCCGGGAAGCCGGAGTAGGTCCCCGGCTCGGTGATGTCAGAGATGACACCGGCCTTGCCGCCAACCTCGACATTGTCGCAGATGGTGACATGGGGGTTGATCCCTGCCTGGCCACCCATCACCACGTTGTTCCCAATCGTCGCACTGCCCGCAACGCCGACCTGACCACAGAGCAGACAATTCTTACCCAGCGTGACGTTATGTGCAATGTGTACGCCGTCATCTAGTTTGGTTCCCGCACCGATACGCGTTGCCGTGACGGTGGCACGGTCAATGGTCACATTCGCGCCGATCTCGACATCATCTTCAATTATGACGGTGCCTATCTGCATTATCTTGTGATGTCCCGCAGGCGTGGGTGCGAAGCCGAAGCCATCGGCTCCGACGGCGGCTCCTGCATGGATCGTGCACCTTGCGCCTATTATCACCCGTTCGCCGATAAAGACCTGGGGATGGACCTCTACATCATCGTCTATCGACACTTCGTGGCCGACGTAGGCCAGCGGATGAATGATCGTGTTATTGCCTATGATCGAGTTCTGACCGACGAAGGCGTTGGCGCCGATGCTGACATTTCGGCCGAGTGTTACCCCTTCCTCGACGACGGCCGTCGGGTGAATACCGGGATAGCATCTCGGTTCAGGGGCAAAGATCTCCAGTACGCGGCTGAACGCAAGGCGGGGATCCTCGGTGACGATCATGGGTTTCTTGCCCGGCTCTGTGGCAAGTGGCACAATCAACGCGGAAGCGCCGCATGCCTCCCCGAGCGCTAGCATGTCGGCCTTCTCAATGAAGGCGATCTGGCCGTTCTCAGCCTCGCTGAGAGTGCCCACCCCGGTGATAGTAACGTCTTCGCCCCGGGCAGTACCCTCCAGCAGTTCCGCAAGCTGTGATAGAGGATAGCTTTTCTCCCGCACTCTTTGTCCTCCCCATAACGCCAGTTTACTGTTGCCACATCCGGCGCAACAGCGGTCTAAGCTGTTCGGTGATATCCTGCCCACTGGCTTTTTCCAGCGGCGGGATGTTGATGGAAACATCGAGTTCGACGGCGGTCTTGCTGACAGCCAGCACCGTCTCTCTGTAGATCTGGTTTCTCAGCAAACCGCGTTGTCTACCCAGTGCGGCAGCTACCTGCTCGCCGGCAGCTCCAAGGGCGGCATCACGATCCGCCCCCGATGCACGACGATCCTCTGAGAATGGGCCGGTTGCGTCAGCCTTCCACTCGACAACCCCGCCGTCATACGGAACAGCTTCCATCAAGCTTAGACGTTTAGACATCCGAGTTGCGGTTTTGCTTCCAGAACTTACTGATGTTTGCAGCCTTTTTTTCATCGTCTCCCATAATTTCTGCTGTTCGGTAATTAATGCCACCTGCGCCTCTTCGCGCATTCTCGCCTCATACTCGTTCAGAATTCTTTGTGAATCCTCCTTTTCGCGTGTCATTGCGGCGGCTATTTTCGCCATGATGGCCGCACGTTGCGAGGGGGTCTCTTGGTCTTTGTCCATCGCACGGAGAGGTGTCAGGTCGGCGTTGATGAGCGCTTCCTGGTGCCGCCGAATGAGTTCAGCCTTCTCGCGCGCGAGACGCAGTTCCTCCGAATATGCGGCCCTCTGCAGCTTGTCTTCCAGTTCCGTCCTGAGTTGCTTTTCCACCCAGCGCAGCCGTGACGCCAGATCAGCCGACAGTTGCGTGTCACGCTGGGGGAGACTATTGACGCGCTGCTGCCGCCAACTGCTGATGTAACTCGCATACATATCCGCGTTGAATTCAGGGAATTGCGGGGCGACAAGCAGCAAGGGCGTATCGGTCAACTGTGTACTGTACCAATCGAGGTCCCATCGTCTGGCGGAGACGTTGTTGAGGCGCTCGATATGTGTCTCCAAACGCAACAGTTGCGGATAAAGGGGGTGTTCGTTGATCAGCCGTGCCGGGTAACAGTGGTCATGGGCACCCCGACCGGGCCTACCGGCAGGCGCGCCCTTGACCAGGTCTTCCGCGCCTCCGACCTGCCCACCACAGACACGCTCCGGAGCAATCATTACACCGGCCAGTCCGACGGTGATGAGCACCGTCAGCTGCACGACCGTGAACCGCTTGGTCTTTTGGGCCTCCATGGCCGACTGCTCAGCCCTCTGCCGGCTTGTTCAGCCTGTCTATGACCTTCTGTGTGAGGTCTATGATGCGCGTGCTGGAATAGAAAACCGTGTTGCTGTCAAGCACCAGATCGTAGTCCTCTTCTCCGGCGACTTCTCTGATGATGTCGAGGACACTGGCGACGAGTTTGCCCTGAACGTCCGCGTGTTTCCCGATGTACTCCTTCTCGATCTCGGCGGCGCGTTTCCCGATATCGGCACGGCGGCCCTCACGAGTTTCCGCCAGCGAATTGAACTGATCGCTTTCTCCGGCAGTGCGGTCCGTCTTGACCTGCAGGTCGAGGAATGATTTCTCTTTCTGCTCAGACACCCTACGTAACTCTTCCTCACGGCTCTTCTGTGCTTCGGTCCACTTGGCGGGCGGGGTCTTGAGTAGTTCCGCAACCTCGTCGAAATCTGTCTGGCTGAGGAATGTGTAGTCCTTCAGCCGCTCGATGTACATGCTGCGCGCCTGTGCCCATTCCCGCAGTTCAGTTTGCCTCGCGATACGCTCCTGGTAGTCCTCGCTAACGATATCGAGGTCAACTGTAGCGATCTTTAGCGGTCCGGTTTGTGGCTTCTCGGCCGGCTTGTCCGCGGCCGGCTTGTCTGCTACGGGTTTGTCAGTGTCCTGGGCGACAACGCTGCTGGCAAATGCTACGAGCAAGAGCAATGACAATACTGCGACAATAACTCCGGCGCATCGAGTGTCCCTTGCCATGAGACTGTTCCTTTCAACATACCTGTGGCGGCTGATTGGGTTGGATAATCAACGTGGGTGAGCCGGCTGGCTAAGTAGACTGCTGACGCCAACTGGCGCGGCTGCTGCTCCCGACCTCTACGTGCTTGCTCAATACATTATATTGAGACAGACTGGCGGGGTGTCGGTTGCATCTCGCCGGTCATGTCAAGCAACTCAACATGCTAATTCCCCATGCAGCCGGGAACGCCAACACGGCAGGCATCATGGGCATATAGTTGCTAACGACCCGTCATCAGAACATGTGCCCGAAGCTGAAATGGGCCTGGCTGCCATCATCGCCGAAGCCGAAGTCGAGACGGATTGGGCCTATCGGCGTCACGACACGTAGCCCGACGCCTACGCCGACGTGAGCACTGAAGCTGTCGTCATCCGCAGGGATGCTGAATCCGGGAATGATAGTTGGAAAGTCGCCGCCAAAGGCACTCCCGACATCTACGAAGCCGACGACAGAGAGCTTGTCACTTATGCCTCGGCGGTACTCGATATTCAATAGCGCGAGATCTTCCCCGCGAAAACGGTCGTCTTCGTAGCCCCGCAGACTGTTGGCCCCTCCGGCTGTGAACGACTCAAAAAGTGGCAGGTCGCCGAAAGAAGTACCCAGCAGCAGGCGACCGGCGAGGACGTCTCTACGGCCCATCTTCTTGTAGATACGCTGTTCGGCGGTGAACTTCTGGAAGCTGACTTCGCCGCCGAGGACGTCGCCCGCGTATTCAACAGCTATCTCCCGGTAGCCGCCTGACGTGGGATTTGTGCGAATATCACGCGTATCCGTGGCGCGTCCAATGCTAAAACTGGTGAGCGTGCCCCCGGGGTGAAGCGGTGCGGCGACCACAATCGGGCTGGAGATATCTCCGGGGCCCGGATCATCGGTGAGCGCCCCCGGATCGAAGGTGTTATAGCCGCTGCTCATGTCCTCACCCAAATTGACCCGCGACCACGTGCCACCCGAGGCGTTTCCGCTACTGCCGGGCGTATAGGAGCCACCGCTGATTATGCGTGTGCCTTGCAGATAGCTGCTGGACACCTTTTCACTGCGGAAACCCAAGTTCATCTGCGTGGCGCGCGAAGTCGGCATGCCGACGGAGAAGCTGAGGCCCTTGCGGCGCTCGTCGAAGATGTCTTCCGACGTACTGATGGACGTGCCACCGACGAAGCGTCGTGTTCTCTCCGTGTCAAAGAGCCGCACCGAGAGCGAAGTGCCTTTGTGGTCGAGGTAGGGCTCGTAGAACTTCGTTTCATAGCTGGTGCGCCCGAATAATTCGACGTCGGCGGATATGCGTTCGCCCCTGCCACGAAAGTTGTTCTCAGCGACGGAGAGGACGAGCACAAAGTCGTCCAGATTGCTGTATCCAACGGCTACGGAGGCCTGGCCGGTACGCTTCTCTTCGACCTGGAGTGCGACGATAACACCCCGTTCAGGGTCCTCAATACCCGGCCGGATGTCGGTGCCGACATTTTCGAATATGCCGATGTTGAATATCCTGCGGGCCTGGGCAATAACATCCTGTTCCTTGAAGAGTTGACCGGGCTCGAGGTCTATCTCGCGCTTCACA
>Ga0180432_10000892_pt1 | contig 48248 bp, 86 predicted proteins | sample SS_ome_10_FD_132414 | JGI IMG/M metagenome (GOLD analysis project Ga0180432, IMG submission 132414) | Hypersaline lake sediment archaeal communities from the Salton Sea, California, USA - SS_1_MS_2 metaG | ecosystem: Environmental > Aquatic > Non-marine Saline and Alkaline > Hypersaline >...
CGCCTCCAGCAATACAACCTCTGCTGCACCCAATTCGCGAAACGCGATTCTCCTGGCCTCCTCCGCGTTCCTCGCTTTAATACGGACAGCGCGTGCCCTCCCCCCGTCCAAGATGAGCAGTGCACGACCTTTGGCTATTGGTATTCCGCCTTCGCCAGAACGGATGCCGGACTTCCACAGCGCAACCGCTGCGTCATCCCCCAGATCTCTGACCGGTTCCAGGGACATATACCCCTGAGACGGCACCGAGTATGCGGCTATCATTTTTCCTCGAACTTGAGTTTGGGTGACTGCTTGACGCCTGCCTTCATAAGCTTCCTTGGAAGCTCGCGCTTAGGAGACTCTGCTGGCTCCGCCTCTTCTGCTTTCCCGTTCTTGATTGTGAACCAAACACCACATCTTTTGCAGTGGCCTGAACCACATTGAAGAGGGCGATCAAGCGATGGTGCCTTGGGTGAATTTAGAATCTTTGCATAACCAAATTGCATAGCAGCGCACGCGGGACACCGCAGAACCACAGCACCGCTGGAATGCACGATGATGTCACCTTTTCTAATGTTGACAGTTCCAAGCTTGTCTACACCCTCTAAGATTGAGTAGTTACCTGTATACCATTCAGTCATTAGATGGGTTCCCTCTGTGTGGCCCAGACGGGGTCAAAATATATTTCCACTGTTGGAACCAAAGACGGGTCCAGGGAATGCATCCCACCAGCCATTCCGCGGTATCGAGCAGTGCCATCAAGAACAGAAACCGTGTGCTCTGAGGCGGGAGATAACCACCCCAGATTATCCGGCACCGGAAGTGGTGGCTCCTGGTTTTCATAGGCCGCAACCAAGGCATAGCGGTGGCCAAAAGATTTGGCAATCAGACCAAGCGCTTCATTAACCTTTCCCGTGTAGATGCTTTTCAGCAAAGCAAAGCTTACCACCCCAGGATCTATTCCTATGTCACACTCGTAGGCTGCTGCCATCATCTTAAACCCACCAACCTCAGACTGGTAAGTACGGACATCGCCCAGCTCGAACGCAAAATTTATTTCCACAATATCGGGTCCGTGTGTCTCAACTGTTAAAGGCAAAGAAATAGTGAATGCGGGAATTGAGCTCGGAAATTCGTACTCTGTGTAAGGCATCTTTTACCCTTCCTGCCCGACTATTTCACATCTTCGTCGAGCCTGTATTTTTCCAAGAGAGTATCCGGCGCAATCTGAATATCCAAGTCTGAGGTGCCATAGGGAGCCGAACACAAAACCACCATGCCAACGTCGTCGACCTCCTTAACTTTCACACGCATCATGGGGTGTGGTGTGCCATCCTTTTCAAGTGCGAGATCTACCCACTTTTGTCCCACCTTGATTCCTTTGGGTTTTCCAAAAAGACTATTCACCATCTTCCCCTTTTTCCTCTTCAATATCCAGCTCATCCAGATCGCGGAACCTGGCGCTTATGTCTCCTTCAAACCCAGCATTCCGGAGTTCTTCGGTTAGGATAGATTCGACGCGCTTTGCCATTGCGTCCAACTTACCAGCGAGGCTTGCAACAGTTTCTTCCTGGCCTTCTCCGTCTTCACCCGTGCCACCCATGCCGGCGAGAGTCATCGGCATCGGCAGGCTCGCCCATTCATCATCGATCCTTGCCAGCGTTCGGTTCAATGCATCGCCGAGCAGTGCGCGGATCTCGTAGGGCAGCAGCCCTCCGTGTGGTGCTGAAACCTTGATGAGTTCAGCAATTTCCTCTGGTGATCTGGTGGGTGGTGAGTTCGAACGGAATTTGAGCAGCTTCACATTTATTCGTGGAAGGATGTCCTTATTCACCCGCCAGTCGATGTCCTCGCGCTCTGGCTCGAACACTTGCTGTTCAGCAAACGCAACCGCGGTAGTAGCCGTCGCACGATTCAGATTCTTGGGAGTGTAACCCCTCAGCATAGGGGAAAGCCTGAAGCTCGCGCCTATTCTGTCGCTGCTGCGCTCATCGTATTCGGTGAACGTGGCGTCTGATTGCTGAGCATCCCGCAGGGATTCAAACTCCATACTGGGAAGAATCGTGCGCTCCTCTCCCTTCAGCTTCATCGGATGCGCTTCCACAACCAGGATCTTATGAGAGTTCTTAGCACCACCAAGTTCCTGGGTCATCCTCTGCTCGAGTCGGTCCTTCATGTCGCGAGGGACTTTCCCTCCGGACACGAACAGGATGCCGGGGGGGATTGCGTTGCTGTCTAGGTAGAAGTAGTTCGCCTCATCAGCCTCGCGCACACCGAGAACAGCCAACAGGTTGCCTATCCAGCGAGGCGGAGGACAAGGCGTTCTCGGATCGTGGAGCGACAGGTAGATTAGTTGGTTAGCCTCCTGTGCGTCCTTTCCCTCTCCTGGATTGTCGGCCGCATCCGTGGGCCTGCGCATGGCTTCAACCGACTTGTAGATTTTACCGGTAGCCCTCGATATTACCCGAGGATCTCCTGGGGATTTAAAGAATGCCCGCTGGCTGCCTACGATTTGGACGTACCTGCGGAATCTCCGGTGTATAATAGTCTCGCGACCGTCTGACAAGGGGGTGACCGGATCATCTTCTGCGACTTCGACGAGCTCCCCTTCGTCCCGCAATGGTCGCACGGTGTACCCTGGAATGTAGTTGAGCCTCTTCAGCTTATCAAACCCGTCCATCAACATTTCCCAGGCACCCCACCCGTGGGATTCTATGTCTTGCCTGGTGATTCTCCTGAGCTTGGTAAAGGACATTGTGGAGCAACAGTTTTTGAAGAAGGCATCAAACATGAACTGCTCGCGACGGAGTTGAATCTTCAGGCTTTCAATAGCCTGATCCACGTCTTCATCGGAAACCTCGCCGTTATCATCCTCTTCATCTACGGACTCTTCCTCCTCAGGTTCTTCCCCTTCTTGTTTCTGGGCAGCAGCAGCAGCAGCGGCTTCTTCCTCATCAACCCATTGCTCGATCTGGAGAGCGTTCTTGATTGCCTCCTGTGCTTCGGGAGAATCAAGGTCTTCCATCCATGGCTCGGCGTAGGCCCACTGGTATCCGTAGCCTTCGATGTTTTGCTGGTAAGCAGCGATGTTGGGCGACAGGTGAGGTGTCAGCTCAATGTAATTGAGTAGCGCCTCTGGATTGTACGGTGCCGCCACGGCACCCTGTTCGCCGTACTGCTCCTCGGTTTGCTTCATGGTCTGCAAGGCTGCCGACTCGTCGACCTCTCTGCCGGTCAATACCGCGGCCTTGGCGAGAGCGGAGCGGACAGGCAAGGAATACGGGTCGTCCTTCTTGCCGCTCTTGCCCTTCCTTGTTTTCTTTTTGGTGCCAGCCATCAGAGAACCTTGCCACAGATCTTAATGACGGTGTTAATCGCACCACCGGTACCGAGTGTGAGCCGGACCTTATTGTAGTGCACGGGGACTACCCCCTGGGCGGAAGCTGCGATAGAAGCGATAACCGTCCAAGCACCACCAGCCACACTGCCTTCAATATTGCCGGCAATCGCCGCGCCTACGCCACGCACAATCTCGTAACCCTTTTCACTCATCTGGGCTACATCCATCACTGCACCGGAACCGACCAGCGCATCGCCGGGGTTGGCTGGGTCTTCATTCATGTCTAACGGTTTATTCTCTGCGAATGCCATTGGTCTCCTCCTTCTAGTTCATGGCTTGGCGTGCGACGTTCATCGCTTTTTCTGCCAAAGTCCTTACAGCTTCGTCGCAGAGTGGGTCCGCGGCGTCGCGCATTAATATTCTTATTGCTTGGCTACGAAGTTCGTGCCAGTCTTTCCTGCGCTGAAGCAATTCCAGCACCTTCTCGATTGCCTCTTTGGAATCCCTGGTCTTCCGCTGGTCCACAATATCGCGGTAGAACGCGGCAACAATACGGGGTTTCTGTTCATCTGGTACCGCATGGAAATCGGCAACCACATGCTCATGGAACAGCCCTTCGTCCATATGCTTCTCGGCCTCTTTGAGAATCCGGTCAAGCTCGTCAGGCTTTACGCCACCGTTCCTGCTGACGCACCTGCAAATTATAGGGATCTTTTGTTCGCCGTCGCCGTCGCCTAGGTCGGCTGTTTTGTAACCGGTAATACCGCGGCCATTGCACCGCTTGCAACCGTCCTTGGCTTTGCTCAGATCAACACTCTTTGCAAGTCGTACCCTTGGCGGGGCTTCTTCCCGCCTGTGTTTATTGTCCACCATCGATTACCCCCAATTCCATGGCCCTCTTCATCCACAAGCGCCTCATGCACGAGCGACAGTGGTGTTTCCCAAGGGATTCAACAGGGTGTGAACAAGACGCCTCAGAACGGCTCTCCGTTCCGCCTCTTGTGTTTGGCCCCTGGCCTGGTGTGACTCGTTGGAACATGTTCTTCAGATCGGAAAGCCTAACCAGCAATCGTACCGGAGGCAAATCTATGTCGTTGGCTACAACGGGCACCAGGAGTTCAGCCGACCTAGACCCATGGAACGCAAACAGCTCAGGTCTGATGGAACTGGCCTCGTCCCAGTTGTGGTCGCACCCTTCGATGTCTTCAAGTGCTCGCTCAAGTTCGGCACCGTCCACATCCACTTCCGTTCCACCTGGCAGAACAATGTTCATCCCGAGTACTCGCTCCCAAAGATCGTCGTTTGTAAAAGCAGGAGCCTCACGCAGGGCAACGAAAGCTGCGCGTTCAAGTTCGCGGTAGGGATGCTTGGTTACTTCTATGGTCATAACAGCCTCTTCACCTGTTCGCCGCCGGTACTCTTTCCCCGTCGACAGATCCTTCAGGACAGTATCAGTATTTGTATCCATCGTCTCCGTAGCCTGCCCCGATTTTTACCGTTGGTACATCTTCACCTCCGTCGGCATCTACATCAAGGAATCGCATCCTGGCGAATTCCGCCATCTGAGAGAATGCGTCCACCATATCGTCATGTTTGCCAAACGGGAACTCCTGTAATTCATCAACTAGACTACCACGAGAACCGTCAAAGAGCGAGTTGTTTGGATCTAGGTGTGCACTGAAGATACACTTGCCCTTTTCCAGCAAGGGGGTTGCGCCGAGCAATCTTATCTTCTTGGATACGACAGGTCTTTTGGTCCAAACAAGCTGTGCGGTTTCCGGGTGCTCGTTCTCGACCCACTCATCTAAAGCCCTTCCTTCTTTCTCAATCAGTATCTGCCAGGGCTCATATCGGATGGCCTCGCCATCAACTTCGTCGGCTGCGGCCTTAAGGGACATGCGTCTGTGCCACGCATCAATAATGTACACATCGCCGCGCTCCGGATCGATGGCCGCGATGCAGGCACCCGTATAATCCTGATCCTTGTTTCCAGTTGGCGTGCCGGCAGGATCGTAGCTCGTGAGGAAAATCAGCTTGTCCTCTTCGAGCAGCTCGTTGAAACGTTCGTCGTGCCTGAGATCTCGGTACACAAACCATTCCGGTCGGATGAGCGTGGTCTCAATATCTATGGCCATATTCCGGAATGCTCGGTTGAATTCAATACTCAGAATCTCGTCGAACCTGGCACGCAGCGCTTCCTCACTCCACTTGTGCGGCCACATGGCACCGAAGTTCATGTCGATGTCGTAACGCAGTACGTGATAGGCCGGGTTATCGATAAGCTCGTGGGACAGGTCTGATGGGGACCAGAGAGTGCAGATGTACCAAACGCGACTGTCCGGCTCCAGGAGGTTTGTCCAGTCAGAGCGCCACGCCTGCTTGATTTGCTCCTTCAGCGCTGGGAAGGATAGTGCGTTCCTTCGGTCAACCACGTCGTCAGCAATAAGGAGATCGGCGCGACCACCCGTTGCCGTACTCGTAATACCAAGCGCCTCTACACTGGCATCACGGTGACGAGCGGTCCTCTGTAACACCAGCTTATGCGCGTTCCATGGTGCTGCAGGATCTGGTACCAGGTGAGGGAAAACTTCCATAACCTTCGGGTTAGTAGTGAGGTGCTGGTCAAGCTCGAACAAACGTTCCTTGGCTCGACCGTCCGACGCGCAAACAATCTTGGTCCGCAGGTTGGGGTTTCTACCCAGTTCCCATAGCGTCCGCCCAACCACGTTGCTTGTTTTTGCATGGTCTCGAGGAGCGATAATCATCACGCGGTTATGGTCGTCCCAAGCCTTGTGCCACTCGTCATGAAACCACTGCTGCTGAAAAGGCATCCCGGTGGACTCATCTACGAAGCAGTACTCCATAAACGCCGAAGAAGACTCCCGTGCCATAGCGATCTGGCGGGAACGCATCGCCTCGGCTCGCATGACAAGCTTCATGCGCGAATGGGTCTTGAGGTACTTCGCCCTGTCCAACCTCGGGAGGTGAATTCTCGGAGGTCGGTAGTTCTCGTCGAGAGCTCCTCTTACGTTAACCGCGTGTTGCGTCATATTCGTAAATTAGGTTCCCGTCCTCGTCCTTCGAGGTGGGTTTCATAATCCCCTGGAACATTGTGTACGGTGACTGTCCCGCCTTCGGGTTATTCCACAGCCACCGGAGATAATCGCGAAGGCTATGCTTGTGAAACTTCGCTCTGGCCCTCGCGCTCCCCGTGTTGTAATTCTCAGCCTGTCGCCACAGGATCTTATCGAGCCCAGCCACAATCATGTCCGGTTCAATCTCCGACCAGGTGACCTGCCCGTTCTTCTTACAAAGCACCAGCGCTTCGCAGAATTGACCGCGACTGTAATTCCAAGACTCGTCCAGACCGCAGCAGGAGCCATTGTCGCACCGCTCCTTGAAGTGCGCGTCGCTGACATAGAACCTCATCCCTGCTTCCCTGGCCGCGACCTCCATCTCGTTCACGAACTCTCGTTTGATGTTTCGGTTTAGTCGGAGGTAGCCAGCCCCTCGGCTGTATTTGGCATACAGCTCCATGTAGTCGAAACCACTGACCTCTTCCAGCATCGGCATATGTTTGCGCAACGCCGGACTCCTGCGTTCCAGGCAAAAGAACTCTGTCGAAACAGCAGAGGCCCCGCGTTCCCCGGCCTCTTTGATGAGAGGAACGTGAGTCGGGTTTGTAATCCCGAGCATAAAAGGCCGAAGGCGAAGGGTTGCGCCTCCGCAATCGAGCTTGGCAATCTTCTCAAGGGCCTCCAGCCGTCGCTTCGGAGTCGGGCACCCTACCTCCACTCGTCGCGCCTTTTCCTTGTTCATGGTGATGATGCTGATCTTGACGTTCCAGTTCTTCCGGCCTTTGAACAGTTCGGTGTACCGTTCGTCCCTGAGCCACCAGACCCCCTTTGTGCTGAAGCAGATCGGATAGTCTATCTCCGCAAAGAAGCGAAGCATCTCAAGGCCAACCTCCTTTTCCTTTTCAATAGTGCAGAACGGGTCGCTCATCCCACCCCACTGAAGTGTCTTCCGCGCTGCCGTGTACGGACCAAACTGAGAGAAGTCAGGGTCAGTGAAGATACGCTTGGTGCGTTCCACATTGATGGCGTTTGAATCCCCGCTCAGGTAGGCATCCTTCCTGGCGTCGTGACCAATGGCTCGTTGGTAGGAGGCAAAGCAGTAGACGCATCCAAATCCGCAATTAGAATAGGTGTCGAAGGTCATCGGCATGGAGCAATCGGGAAGCTCGGCCGTCCACCTCGGGCTCGTGTAGTATTTGGTCATTAACTTTTCCTAACCTTCCTGAATGTGACTGTTGCCCTGGGTTCCTTATCGCTGTCGTCCACCGTGTATGATCGAATGTTGACATGCCTACCTGGCTTAACGTTCATCCTGCGAATCAGAGAAAGGAAGACGCCCATCTCGTAGTCATGCCTGTACTCGAAAATATCGGAGGGTTTCTTCATCGTGATTCTCCCTCCGTTGCTCGCACTCAATAACCCCCATCCCTTTGGGATCTGTTCAGGTTTGAGAAGTCCAGAGGGAGCAAGGTAGAAGCGGAACCGACCAATGCCCAGGGACGGGTGCCTGCGGAACGCCTTGTTTTGATCTGCTTTGAAATCGGAGATCGATGCCTTACACTCGAGCAGAAAGGAGCTTCCCGTACCTGTCCAGCCTATCACATCCGGAGTCTCTGATATTGCAGTGGTCATCTCCGTAATTGTAACCGCGCACGCTGGTCGTCTGCAAATTCTCCATGCGTTGGGAGGTTCAGCGAACCACCGGCCAGGCTCCTTGGCTCCCTCTTGGCACCGCTTCAAAGATGGGTTCCATGGCCTACTGAGCCACTGCCTGCCGAGCTTTACCAGATCGTCATGGGTCATCTGTTTTTCTTCCGCGCTTTTCTCCTGGCCTGCCGTTGGCGTTTCCTTTTGTTTCGCTCGTTCTTCCTCTGTTCTGCCCAGGTCAGGAGCTTCCGACCGCCTTTGGTTTTCGCTGTGGCGATTGCCCGTTCATCGTCGCCCAGGACCTCCTCCACAGCCTCATTGAATTCAGGAGTGTCGGGTACCGGCTCGAACAATTTCCTTTCCTTTTTGGTCAGGTTCTTATCGTCCAGACTCCGTACAATTTCCTTGGTGTCCAGTTGCATGAACTACCTCCTTGTCATCTGCGAAATTGAAGTGAGCTTCTTCATTTTGGCGACTATCTGCTCGGGTTCTTGCTCTCCGTTCAATGTGTGGGGAGTGATCCCCCAGGTCCGCCACAAGTTATTTACCTTGGTGATCCTACCCTTCAACCATGTAACATCCTGCTTGCTTCCCCTCTTTTCGCGTCGCTCTGCTGCCGTTGCGTTGGAAGTTCTGAGGAAAAACACTCTCAATCGGATGCCGGCACCGGCCACTGCCAAAAAGAACTTCTCGTTCGCCAGCCTGTCCCCTTCGCCGAAGAAATATTGACAGTCCGTATCCTTCATCATCGGCACAACTTTGGGTTGTACGTTCATGGGTAGCGCATCCGTCCCACTGAAGGATTCGCGCTGCGCTCCAAGCTGTATTGCATTGGGATAAACAATATGCGCGAACGGTTCTTCCTTCTGCCCACAAGGGAGCCTTTTGAATAGCTCTGCTGCCACCGTGGACTTGCCGCTGCCTGGTTGTCCGATTAGATAGATGAGTTCCTTCTTCATTGCTCCTCCGATAGCCACCTCGGCTCGTATGTTTCTCGTCGATAATCCCAAAGAACGGACCAATCAACTCCAGTTTGCACCTTCTGTTCTAGCTTCCGTATCTCGTTGGCCTGCCGATCCAGGTAGTAACCAACATACCGCTTTCCAATCCTGTACTTCTTGTACGCGCAGAGGGTAGTTTCCAGGCTCCACACTGACTCACTCGAGTCCCTCGCCTTATACTCCTTTACAAGCCTGTCGAACTCGCTCTGGAGGTACCTAACCCACTTTGCCGGCAGCTTCTTCTTTTTGCCGTGAACACTCAGCTCGGGGTAGCCTATGGCGTAAGCCAAACCGTTCCGGCTCGACTCCGAAGATCCTTCCTTCATGTCCATCGTTCTCGGCACCATCGGGAATCCGGTCGTCACGTTCACCGCTTCAAGGTACAGGAATAGTCCGTACCTACCCATCTGATAGAGCTCCCCCATTTCCTCGTACAGACCATCGTAAGCAATGTGGGGATTCTTGGTGCGGTACCGGTCAAACGTTGATTCCTGGTAAGACCCAGGCTCGCCGTGTTTCCCCATGTGAACGGTATAGGATCGTAGCATATCACACCACTGGTTTCTGCTACGAACCCAGCGTCTATCTGTCTGAAAATAAAGAGCTTCACGGTTCGTAGCCCACCAACGCTCAAGTCTGCCGAAGTCGACGTTCTCAAAATCGGGAAACTCGTTGTAGATGTAGTACACTGTGGGCCCGCAGTAGCAAGTAGCGAAGAGGTAGGCGAGCCAATATCGTTGCTCGGTGTTCAGCTCGAACCGATTGCAAACGTAGCGAAGCATGTCGTTCGCGGGGTCGCAGTCCCCCACCTGGCGAGAGATCTCGTGGTAGGTTTGGTAGTCGACAGGGTTCTGAATGCCCGCGGTCATGGAACATGCCCGAGCTACGGTCTCGGGAGAAAACTGTTTGCCGTCTAACTGATACGGTGTGACATGCACGGCTCAACCTCCTCCACTTCTCCGTCGAATTCAGCTCTCCGGAAGATGTCTTCTGTTGAGGCTATGAATATGGCACGCAGAGAGTAACCAAACCACAATGGGCGATTACGGTTTCTAATTGCATGCATTTGTCCCTTGTGCAGGAACGCGCCAGCGAAACTGAAGGAGCCATCGTCTACAAAGCCATGCCAATCTTCTCCATCAAGTACTTTGCGACAGAAGATCTCCCCGTCATTGTCTGTGGTGTACTTCTTTCCATAAGCCTGTTCGTACTCAGTACGGAGGCCCATGTGTATGCAACCATTGAACACGAGGGAGATCTCGTGTTTGTCGGGTCCAACGACATGAAGAGGTTGGTTGTTTCTGTGATCCTCCCAGTCGCCGCTGGTGGAATACCGCGTGTGCCCAATAATTTTCAGAGGTTTGCCCAGGTGGCTTTTGGCAAAAGGCATCAGTGAATGCTTTAGCTCATCTGTGTCAAAGAACTTCCGCGTGTTGATAACCTTACCATCTAAGAAGCTGTACCCGCAAGAATGGAGACCACGGATTCGGCTCTGCTCGAACAAGTTGCACAGCATCTCTATCCCACCATGCAAAACCTTCTCTGTCGCATATCCTATAACTCCGCACATAGTTACCCCATGTAAAGGTTGACGACCTTCCCCTTTTTGGTTTTCTTCTGTCCAACCCTCTTCATCCCGAGCCCCAGATAAAAGGCGTTGGACTCCTCATTCTCCGCGTCAGTCTTCAGTTCAATTGGCCGAAGGGCAGGCCCTGGTCCGCGCATGTAGCCGATTAGAGCTCGTCCCATCCCCTTGCGTTTGGAGTCTTCGGCCACGGCTATTTCGTACAGCGTTACGATTCCATTCCGCTTTGCCCTGAAGTGGGCGAACGCGCTCTCGCCGATGGCAACCCAATGATCATTCTTCGCATGGCAACGAGCCCAGCGAACCAAGGGAAGTTTGCCGCCAAGGATTTTTTTGTTTAGCTCGAGCAAATCCCCAACCCACTCGTGGTCTTCTTTCGTGATGGGGTGCGTGACGTAAGCCATCGTTACTCCTACTCTTCTTCGGTTTCCCCTTCTTCCTCCAGATCCGCCAGGGAGAACACCACTTGGTTGCTTGTGGCCCCGAGCCCTATCAGTTCGAGCCACTGGGCCCGTTCCTCCGGAGTCTCGTACACCAGGATGAGCTTCCCCATCGTGTCGTCCGGTCCCGTCTCCGGTGGGTCTGGAAGGTTGTCCGGGAGATGGCTATCGTCAGGAGCCCAAGCCATCAGCTTTTCAAGATCGTCGCCGGCAAAGCCTGTCAATTCGAGATCTATCTCTCCGGTGTCAATCTCCTGTAGGATCTCGCGCACCTTGGGCATGGACAGTTCACTCAGCTCTGCAATCCGGTTGTCAGCGACCAGGTCCGCCCACTCCTCTGCTTCACTGGCGTAGTGCTGATAATCTACTGGCACATTGACTCCCAGGGCTACTGCCGCCATGTACCTGCCGTGACCGCGCACGATGAATCCACTACGCCTGGATACCGTGATTGGTGCCCGCCACCCGTTTGTTTTGATGATCTTACCTAACAGCTCCACCTGGGAAGCAGGATGGTCATTAGGGTTTCTCGGGTTAGGGATCAAGGCCTCGGCCTCAATCTCTTCATCAAAAGCACAGTAGACTTTGATTTCACTTATGACAGCGCGAGGAGCTCCCTCCTCCGGCTTTTCGTTGTTTGCGTTCACCTTGTACTCCTTATCGTTCAGATGTTATTGAGGGTCGCCCTCATTGCTTACGGACCAACCCGCGTTGCCCTCAGTCTCAGCTTTATTGTCAGGACCGGATTGGTTTCGCCCAATTCACCCACCGGTGCACGGTAATAGATCTTGATTGGAATGGCACTTTGTATGCAAGGCCTCCCGCCTTCTGGCCCTGGGACCTCATCGGCCTCGGCATTCAGCTCTACTGCAACACGTTTCAGAAGGGTGGGCAGGACAGATTGCCCGACACTCTTTGGATCACTGAAAGCAATCTGGTCAGAAATTCCTATCTCGGCGATGAACTCCTTGGGCTCATATAGCTTGTCACAAACACCCATCCCGGCGAAGGGCTCTTCCCCCGGTCCGGATTCGCGGATCTCGTTAATGTGTTCTCGCTTCAGGTACCCGAAATACCCTTCGTCAACAAAGTCGTGAATCGGCTCATCAGTAAAAAGGTTTGATTCTTCCACAAACGTTTTCAACTTTTCTGCGTTCTCCATCCGCCTATTCCTCCTGCTGGCAATGCCAGCGGTTGTTCCCCTTCCGGTGGACGGGGCACGATTTGAACGTGCGACCTTCGCATTATCAGTGCGATGCTCTACCAGGCTGAGCTACCCGTCCGGCTGCCGGTCTTTCCCGGCTGTCAACATCCACATTCGAAGGCCGGATGTTACTCCTGGTAATGCTGTGTCGGATTTAAAGTCCGGAGCATTGGTCCCCAGCCGTGAGCCCGTCAGCGCTTCTGGGGTGGGAGATTTAACCAAAACTCCTAAATTACCCACGCTGATTTCGAGCTGAATGTCATTGCGCACCACCTGGGTGACACAACCAACAAACACGGCCAGTACCGTTATCATAATTAAAAACCACGCATGAAGATCACCTCCTTTCCTTGAGCCTCCGAAGGGAATCGACCCCCAACATCCTGATTACAAGTCAGGTGCTCTGCCTGTTGAGCTACAAAGGCCATCTCTTACCCATTATTCTGTATCATCGGCAGGTGCACATTCAGACACCTCTGCAGACTAGTCAGATCGCTCTTTATCTTTTCTATATTTTCAATCGCCGCACTGGCCGCGTCCTCCTCTGTTGCAAAGAACCTACTCGATGACTGCTTTGTGATAGAATCAGAATGATTATAAATAACCGTGACAACAGCGTCAGATTCCCTATTGACTATCCTACAGTCAATTACCATCGCACCAACCACCTTCAACCGAACAGCTTCACCGTAATCGGACTCCCAGTAACAGGGTTCAACCTGGGTCAGCCAGGGTTCAACTGTGTAAACACGGTCACCTCGTTTCAGTTTCATTGCCTCTTCTGTTAACATCTCTTCCTCCTAGTTCGCGGGACATAACGGACTCGAACCGTCACCATCTGGCTCGACAGGCCAGTGCCCTACCAATTAGACCAATGTCCCAATGCTCCAAGAACCTCGGATTCCGCCGTGTCCCTCACGAGCGGAGCAGCCCGCACCATTTGTCTCAACAGAGTTACCAGCCGCTCTATGCGACCGGACAATATCACTGGGAATCCAACCCAGCTCCCTTCGCTACCTGCCCTCGGTGAACGAGCCGAGATTGAACCGGCCTTTGTTGCGGGGGGCCGATTCGAACGGCCGACCTCTTGGTTATGAGCCAAGCAAGCTACCATCTGCTCTACCCCGCAATGTTTCCTCTTCCTCATACCTGGGCCAGTATCGCCGCCAACGTGTCCTTCACCTCGACATGAGGCGTTTCGTCTGCGAACTTCGCTACCCGGTTCTTCAGTGTCTGCAATTTCTCTCGCTTCCCCTCGATGATCCTCATGGCCTCGTAGTGGTGCTCTCTGACTTGCTTCAGCTCATTCTGCAACGTGGTAACGCGGTGGCACAGGTAATCCACTACTGAGGTTGAAGGCACCGTCCCATCCATTGCCCCGCGTTCGTCAAAGGAACTGTAGGCTATCTCTCCGTCATCCCTCATGTAGAGTCTGGCACCATCCGGCACTCCGCATACCTCTCGAAGGAATGAGTAGTCATCCTCCTGATTCCTCATGTGCTGTATGAATTCTGGCGTCCGCGTCAGCAGCTTGGCCGCCAGGTCGTCCCCGCATAATTCCCTGAGGACAGTTGTTATTTTGTCGGATGCATTCCATGCGCCATCGTTCATATTCGGATCATTCATTGGCTTACCTTCCTACTCCTTGGACCAATCTCTCCAGATTGGCATAAAGGGATTTACGCATCCCCTCATCTGTTTTGAGATCGCCACCAGCACAGCAATTTTCATATCCTTCGCCGTACCAAAGTGGTACCTGAGTGCCGTCCTGGAAACCCCGGCACACTCCGCCACTCGCCTCATGGTCACCCTTTTCCACCCGATTTCCCTGGCTATTTCTACTGCCGCCGCCAGGATCTCCTTGTACCGGTACCCATATCTCATGATGATGGGAAATCCTTTTCCGTGGCTTCTCTTAGCAACCACATGATGCTATCGCCGAAGCCCCTGCCAGGGTTTGACATAGCCGCATCCCACAACAGCTTGGCGAGCAGATCGTACTTCGCCTCAATCTCGGTCCTCCCCCTGCCGGAAGGGGGGTTCCCGGGAAGCTTGGTCGCATTCGCCGTGTAGGTCCCGGGACCACACTTGGGCCTTATCGCCTTGATGCCGAGTGCGTTATCTATGGTTGCACCGTAGCTCATCCTATCTCCTATTTGATGGCCTTGTACCTCTTCTCGAAATCCTTGGCCGTCATGTACGCCTTGGCCCCACCCTGACATACAACATAGTACCCACCGGGTTCCGGGTTCATCTTCATGAACTCAGCAGAAACTTCCACCGGAGCGAAGCCTATGTCTTCGACCTCGATCATGCGTCGACCGTATGGGGCACCGGCTGGTCTGGCGGCCATGATTTTTTTGATCTTGAGAGCGTAAACCGCTTCCCTCTTTCCTGCCCTTGTTCTGTATTCCGGCATCATTGTATCTTCCATCTTGTATTCCTTTCTGGGCTCGTGCCTCACTGTTTCGCTTCCCGTGGCCCTATTTCCATTTCAAACTGCTTCCACGGTGGGAGCTTCCGAACTTTCATGGCAAATACCGCCGTGCCTCCGAATAACGAATATATCCACCCGAAGGCGATCTGAAGATAAACCACGAATTCCAACACCAGCGCTAACTTATATTTGGGCCAGACATCCATGGTATCCTCATTCATCCATATCGGGCAGAAGGACATCCAGCCTTCGTGGGTTACTGTTATTTTATTCTTCATGCCGCCTCGCAGTTGAAAACCTTTTAGATGTCACTTGACCGCTGCGAACAATCCTGGGGCCCTCCAGGCTTATCCCCTTCGCTCTCTTTGCTGCCGCGCTCAATCACCTTCGCAATCTCAGGGGCAGGAGGAGCGAGCACCTCAACACGGGTCACGTCGACCCAGAAGGGATCTCGGACCTTTCCATCCTTGTCGAGCTCCCTGCTCTTGATTGCTATCACGTCGCATCCGGTGAGGTGAAAAGTATAAGCCGAGCAAATACCCCTGTATCCGGTCAAGACATCTTTCACCTCGGAACCCATCTCAATTTTCATATCAACCTTCATCCTTATCCTCCATTATCTGGCGTGGTCCGGGACCTTCCCGGTAGCCATAAAGTCAATGATTTCATCGTCGGACCAGTTCTTGTACTTGTCCTCGCCTTCGGCCTTCAGTGTCATGTCCGGCCTGCCCAGCATGCGCTCCATCAGCTTGCACGCACGCTCATACGATTTGAGCGCTGAGGACATCGTCGCACCCGTCTCAATCTCCTTGCCGGCACTCGCCTTGAAGTTGTTAAGCCTACGAACAACCTCGGCTCTGACGAGCTTGAGCTCTCCCAGGGTGGTGCCCACAATCTCCTCCAGCTCCTTCACCTGGGCCTCCTGGAAGCGGACAAGGGTGAGCTGCTTCCGCTCCTGTGCCTCCACCTGGGCGTCCAGCCATAGCTGCTTGATTGGAACGAGTCCCACCTCCGGTTTGCCGGGGCCCTCGATGTAGTACTTCGCGGTCTTATTGGAAACCTTCGCCACCGTCGCCGCGTGGTTGACCGTCTGCCTCCCAAAGTACGCATCCTGCAATTTGTTGTATGTTTCAGCAGTGATACGCGGCCCCTGCCTTTTTTTCTTTGGCTTCTTCGGGACTGCCTTCGCCGTTGGTTTCCTACCCTTTTGTAGCTTCCCTGGTTTGGTCGGTTTGTCCTTACCAACCACCTTGCGCTTCCTAACCACTTTCTTTTTTGGACTGGTCATACTACCCCTTCATCCCTCAGTCTACGGAGTGTGCCTCTGAAGTTCCCTCGTCTGATCTTGTCAAGGGTGGCCTGAATCATCAGTTCTGACACGGTGGTGTCGAGCACCTTGGCTGCCTCCCTGATCAGCTCCAAATCCTCTGAGGCGATGCGAACATTGTACTGCGCATCCTTGATCTTCTTCCGTATATACACCCCTTGTATATACGCAGGGGTTTGGTGGTGTGTCAAGGATTATTATGAGAGGGGGGAAAGTCTTCTGTCGGAAATGTTTAGGGAGCCGTCTTCAATTGCGGCCACAATCAGTTGCTGGCACTCGCCTTTTGAGTTTTTGAAACAAGATAGGACACCCTTCCTGATGGTGTTCGACCCTCCGGCATGATCCATTATTTCTAGCGTGGGGATGTTGCCCTTGACTCGGTGGCTGTCATCGTAGAAGAAGCGAAGGCATCCATTCACCATGCCGATTGCGCCCTTCCGCGCTTCGCGGCGATGCTTCCCCCTTGGGTTGTTGGCTGTGGCCGCTGCTCTCTTCAGGTCGGAGAACGCACGGTGCACCACCGCCACCCACAGTTTTTGGCACTGCTCATAATCCGGCATGACTTCTTTCTCTGGGTTGGGTTCAGCGTTCATCTTCCGGGTGGGCCTTATTGGTCCCTAGGAACAGCATCCTGGCGACCTCCTTGGAAACAATGTAGTACCAACCCTTGAAGACAATCTGGCAGAGACCTGATTTTCCATGCGGGGCTGGTATGAAATCGTCCAATATTACGTCGTCGCACTCCTCCGGATTGTAAAAATACCTACGCTTCATTCCGTCTTTCAAATGCTTGGACGCATCTCCTTCGGTCATCTTCTTCCATAACTCACGAACATTGTCGTGCTGCGCGTCGTAAGTGGACTCCCACCCAGCGTCGTGTAGCGCATTCGTAAATTCCTTAAACGTCTGTAATACCATCTGTCTCACCTCTTCCTTAAATATACACGCGCCCTCTGGCCATCGTGCGATATGTGGCTGCAATGAAATCTGTATTGGTCTCTCAGTGTGTGCTCTGCCTCCTTTCTCATGATTGGAAACATGGTTCCCGTGTCGTCAGAAGAATGCGTCCGGATGAAGCAAAGGTGTGGGTTCTGCCCGTACAGATAAATCATGGGTTCCTTCTGCTCGAGTAGCTGGTGCAAGTGCGCTGCCGAGTCAACCCGTGTTGGCTTCTTCGGAACCCGGATAGGTGTGACAACCTTCTTGGGCTTCGCCGTGAGATCTAGTGAGAGCTGGCTCATTGCCACCTAACCAGGTCTTTAGGATCTGTTGCCTGCGCCGTGTAAGGCTCGTCACCTGTAATCATCCGGCAATCAAGATTGTCGTACTTCACAAATACCCACGTGTCATTCTTCGACGAAACCACTCCGGTCTGGCAGTCCTTGTGATTCACATCGCCTTTGGCGTGGTGGGGGATGTACCTGACCCGATCTCCCTTGAAACAATCTTCTAGTTTCATTATGGTTTACCTTCCCTCTTAGATTTTGTATGGACACCAGAGTGGTGCACCATTCTGTAGGTATTTTTGGGGTATCTCGCGACCAATCTCCGATCTCACAAAACACCGGTAAACACGCCGCCGGTACCAACCAACGAGTCGTTCACCACTCTGTTCGCAATTAGAACACTTGTGGCACTGTCTTTTTTTATCCGCGGGCTTCAATGTACATCCTTCTCTGTTTTGTGAAAATTAGAATACATATTGCCGGGAGGTTGGTCTTCTCCAGCGTCTTGCCATAAAGGAACGCCCATGGAAAAAGGACAGACCGGACTGGGGATTAGACTAAAGCTGGCCTCATCACCAATAATTGTGCACCCTTCAGGAGTGCCACATTGATTGCAATTCCATTTGTGCCTCATGGTAGCTCAACCTTTCTATTTTAAAAGAGCAACGCCTTAGATGTCGGTCTGGGCCAACTCACCTAAACACTTATCAGACAACTCAAGTTCCCTAATTCGTTTCTTGAGACGGGCGTTTTCTGCAATTAGTGTATCAATCAGATGATTGGACTCTAACTCGCCACATTTCTCACAGTAGGCATAGTCTGAAAAATCGTGGTTGCATTTTGGCTTTATTTCGTTAGTCATTTTTCACAATCCCACCGATGCCGTCCTCGTGGTCTTTGATTATCACCTCGACGTTACGGATCATCACTGAGGTTGGAAGCTCCCCCACCCGTTTTCTCAACCGCTCGTTTTCTTCCCTGGCCTTGGCGAGTTCGGATTGGAGAGCTTTGTATTCCAAACAGAGCACACAGTATTGTGAGACCGCCGATGATTCGGTATTACTCTTAAACACAATATTACAACGTAGACAGTTTTTGTATTTAATGTCACTCATGGCTCAACCTTTCTGTTAATCCGCTCCCTTGGACTCTTGAACATACCTGAACACGTCATAGTTACGGATCTCCGTGACCATCTTGTATGCCTGGAGCTTCTCCCCTCCTTCGCCGTAGTATTTTTTTCCCGTGCCCTTTTGCGGATCAAACAACTCAAGAACATCGCGAGCATCAACCACGATTGAATGCCCACCACCGATGTTGTTCAGTGAGGGTACATGCAAAACATATACGTTCCCCGCAATAAATGTCCGCTCCTCTGCCAGCGGAGAGCGCACATAGATAGCGCCAGCGCGGGACATAGCAAAGGAGGAAACCGTCGCCATTTGGTGCAGATAATCGCGGTTAAATTTCTGAATTTCTTCATCCTCCACCGAGAGCCCCACCAGCATAGCTGCGGAAGTCATAACGCATGACATGTCATCCGGTTGCTGTTGGTGTTCTATTTTGTATTTCTCCATCAGCTCAACCTTTCTGCTATGCATTCACTTGGGGTGGGTCTTTATGGGTTTCTTCAATATCCAAAATCATCCGCCCTTCGTTGAGCAAAGATATTGTTTCCTCGGTTTTAATTATTCCAATTACTTCATCCTCACTCTTTCCGGATTTTTTCGCATACCAAATTCTAACACATGCCACCGCAACTTCCGCCTGTTCGGAACCAGCAACAAGTTGTTCTAGGCGCGGAATTGGATTGTCTTCGGCGAACCTTACATTCACACGCCATCCCCCCGAGTTTTGCCTTTCCATTATATTACTTCCTTTCTAATCAAACTCCATCACGCGACCCGACTGTTTGGAGGTCGTCGCGAAGAAGGCTTCTCGCTCCCCGAGTATCTTCCAGGACCAGTAACACACCGGATATTCCATGTCCTCAAATGGGCCTCCCTCAGATTCGAACAGAGCGTTCTCTCCGTAGGTCCCAACAAAGGTTATCGGCTGCCCTCGATACTCAATGAATCCCGCACTGGTCTTCCGGCCATTGCCGAACTCGGTGTACACCTTCCCAGGGATGAACTCGGTGCTCTTGATCTTCAGTGGCCGCCGCCGGATGTACTTGGCGAACTCCGTGGCCTTGAACGCCAGGATCTGCCAGTAGCCACCCGACGCGTCCGGCGCGATGATGTCGTATCCGTTTCCCCCTGGGTAGATTGTTACTTTTCCCATAGTCTAATCCCAAAACATGATGTAACCACCCCGTCGCCCGCCATATACTATTTTCCTTTTGAATCCGGTTGTTCGGAGTGTACGCGCACAGTCGGCCTCCCACACTACCAGCCCTCTCTGCTTGAGCTTTTGGAGCATATGCCTCACGCCTTCCTTGCTGAGGTCACCCAGCTCTTTTGCAAGTTCTCGAAGGGTGGGAGCTCGCAGGTTCTTCCTGTGGAAAGAGTTGATTGCCTCAAGGTACTCATACTGCCTCTGGGTAATCATCTGGTGGCCCCACGGAATGTTGCGTCCGTAGGTGTAAATAACCTTTCCGTCCGTCATTCGGCTGCCTTTCCCCTGAAATCCCGATAAATCCATATGATGATTCTGCGCCCAGTTTGCGGACTGGGCCTTCTTCTGCCGCTGTCCTTGAGCAGTCCGTTGCGGCATAGTGTGTTCCGCCTCGGGACTTGCGTCTGTGGCGTCAGTCCGAGCTCGACCTGTATCTCGGCGTCTGTTGCTCCGTACTCACCTTTGCCGCGTATGAACTCCAACACCTTGCGCTCCAGAGTGTGGGCGAAAGGCATTGCTTGAACGGCTGCGCTGCGACTGGTGTCGGGCCACTGGCTGGGGGCACCATCGTAGTTGAGCAAATCTAATTGTTCGCTTTTACTCATATCGAAACCGCTCCTCTCGCCTCGGCCTCCAGCTCAGTTATGCAATCGGTTGGAACCTGTTGGCCTGCAGCCAGGTGTTCTCTCAGGTGTACCACCATCTCCTGAATATGCTCGGTCGTGTAATGTTTCCCCAAGACCGGGGGCCCATGTAGACAACACCAATGACAAATGAAAAATCCATCGGTGTGCTCATACACATAGACGTCAGAGTCTGATCCTTTTCTTGCGAAGCTCATATCGAAACCGCTCCCGTTATGGCATCGGTCTTCCTCATGTCCGGCAGGAAGTCGGGCTCATCGAGGTTCGCCCAAAGGTGCCGGCAAGTAGGGTGATGGTTTATGTGTTGGCTCTTTGGCGCGTGGATCTCCACGGCCAGGGCCTCCTCGCCGAACCAGAACTTCTTCAGGTAACACATGTCGTCGTAAGTAGGCATGCGCTTCGGATGCGACATTGAGACATGAAGCCAGCGCTGTCCCCCGTTCTCCTCGACTCCGGCCATTACCCTCAGTTTGCGCTTGGGATTTTCCCAGGTGGGGTTAGGCCCCCACGGGACACCATTAATCCACCCCGGAGGCTTCTTGCCGTAGCAGATCTCGAGTATGTCTGTCATTGGCTCAACCATTCCACTAACTGGAACAATATTGAAGCGCCAATGAAACCTGCCGCAAACAAAGAAAGCCAGCGGCACCAGCGGATGTGCTCCTCTACAGCGTTCATCCAGTCTTCCATAGGAGCCTTCCAGTTGGTTTCGTATTCTCCAGGATGTCTTGGAAACTTCATTCTACCTGCCTCTTCCGTTAGAACAATGTTCCTGTTTACTGCCAATCCTCCCAACTCAGAATACAAACCGAGCGGAAGTAATACCAATTGGTCCCAGTGGTACTGACTCCGTACACTTGACCGAGTTCAAAATTAAGCGCATGCGTTTGGTCCACATCCGAATTCGGCTGCTTGGTCCAGAAAACCTTCCCCTCGCAATCGCCACCCCACACTGACTCGTCCCAGTAGCATCCCTGTGGGCCAGGTGAGTCATTCATCATGCCGATCATCTCACCCCAATAGTACGGGAGCCTCCACCCTGAGTATCCGCCAAGCGAGAGCTCCTCGCACCTGGTTACTGAATACGGATAGATGTCCGCTGGGTAAGTCGGGCCATTTAGTTCCCAAAGATTTCCCGATAGTGGATCACACCATATCTCAGGAAGTTCAGGAGCCCCCGAGCAGGGGTCTGTGTCCGTGTCGGTGTCGGTATCCGTGTCGGTGTCGGTGTCCGAATCAGTGTCGGCGTCCGCGTCTGTATCAGTATCTATGTCGGAATCTGCATCCGTATCCGAATCAGTGTCGGTGTCTGTATCCGTATCGGTGTCGGCATCAGTGTCCGTGTCAGTATCGGTGTCGCTGCCCGGCACCTCATCAGTAAGGCCATCGCAATCCTCATCTATCCCGTTTGGCGGGTCATAGATTTCATCTTCGTTCGGATTGGCATCGGGGTTGTCATCATCGCAATCCTCTGGCGGGGACCAGCCATCGCCGTCCTCATCTACTTCCGTGTCGGTATCAGTGTCAGTATCAGCATCAGTGTCGCTGTCGCTATCAGAATCAGTGTCGGTATCTCCATCCGAATCGGTATCAGTGTCAGTGTCGGTATCGGTGCCTGTATCTGAATCAGTGGAGGGATCATAATCTGTATCAGAATCGGAATCAGAGCCAGTATCCACATTGGTGTCCGTAACAGAATCCATCTCATATGAAAATCCCCTTGGGTCGGCAGAGCACGCGACCATAAAAGCTGCAATTAAAATTAGTCTACTCATTAGAATTACCTCCCTGTTATCGGAGACCGTCTCCTGATTGATCTGTGCCGGAGGAATTGCGACACGGTCATTTTATATTGTTCCGCGAGTTCCTTTATCCTCTCCAGCTCCTCTTCGTTGACGCGAAACCGGATTATTTTATTTCTGGTTTTCTTCATCGTCTGTAGCTCCTTCGTCTCCTGGTTCTCCCTGGTCTGATCTTCCAGCGGTTAGGGTGGGTTCCTATGCGCTTCTTGAGAATTTTCACCGCTTCGCCCTTCGCATCCTCGAACCCAACGCCTGCCGCGTCGAAGCGACTATCGCAAGGGAAGCATTTGGCGGAGAGATAAACGAGCCCTGCCTGTCGCTGCCTCTCGTCGGTAGTTTCACTAAACTCAATTCGGCCTCGGCAATGTGGGCAAGCTTGAATCATTTGCTACCGCTCCTCATTATCCGGTATGCCGCTCGAACTGCCTCGTACCTTCCGATGATACAGGCATCCGCGGCGTTCTGGTTTACCCTGATGTTCCAAAGGCCACGCACCTTGTTCGCGCATCGCCGCTTAACTTCCTTGCTATCAATCTTGCACGTGCCGAGTTCCGCCGACTGCCAGGTCTGGGTATTGATCCAGGCAACAGGGATACCCAGTCGACGAAAAGCCTCCTCCCACCGACCTCCGTTGCGAGAAAGCTTCTTCATGGAGTCGGGGTTCACGCTCAGGTACTGGTCCTCGATGGCCGCGCCAATGACAGTATGTCCTAACCGACTAAGCGCCTCAACCTCGCGCTCAACGACCGCACTCGGAGTGTTCGCCGGCAAGTCTTTCTTGCTGCCGGGTTTTGGCCAAACCACATGCTTGCAAAGGAGGAGTTTCGGGTTGACGGTGGCCGTCAATGCTGCATATCCCGACGTCGCTCCAGGGTCTATTCCCATAATTACTTCCATGCAGATCAAGATAACATAATGTGTCCACAAAATATAGTAAAATGTAGACACAGAAACCTCCTCCTATTGTGATCGGATCTGTGAAAGAACTCTCGACAATTCGGGGTCTTTGAGATCCCATAATCCCTGTTTGCCGCGAACCGCTACTGGCTCCTTTAGCACCTTCACTTTTTCCAGGATGTAGCCGTACTGATCTCCCGCCCACCATGGCCAATCTCTTTCGGCCACAGCGCAAGATGTGCTCCCTGGCTCCAACAAGCCTGCGAAAATAGCAACCGCAACAACTGCCCCCTGCGGCATCATGTGAACTTTGTCCGAGAAGGTATTGTGCTTCTTGACACTATATCCGCGAATGGCGTTCTCGGCGATGTTCGCTTCGAATATCCACCCCGAGCGACGAGCCATAATAGCAACCGGTGAAAACACTTCGTCAATCTTGATGTATTTTTTACTCGAGCCACCGAACGCCATTCCAGCATGAATGGCAAGTTCAGTTCCTAATTCCATATTCATGCGTCTGGGTCGGTTCTCTACGTTCTTACCGAGGCGGCAAACCGCCCATGCAAATTCAGGATACAAAGTAATGGCTTTCATACTAATAATTCCTTGGTAAAGGTTAGTTGGTTTCGTGTTCGTCTTTATATATTTCCACAAGATCATGTGATTTAAGCAGATCATCCTTGATCGCTTTGGCAGATTTCTGAGTCATTAAACCCGTTGTGTGCCATTCTCCATATTCCTCATTTATATTTACCCAATATCTTATTCTATATATCAGCCTATTTTTCATCACTCCCCCCTTTAGCCTTGCGTCCAAATTGTCTTTCAACAATCATGATTTCTTTTCCGCACTCTGGGCATGTATGGTTTTCTGGGATTTCTTCATTAGTGTAATTCAATTCACCATACATCGTAGTTGTTAAAAACGAGCAGCATTCCATGTGCCAAAGACCTTTGTAAATTGCCCACCTACACGCTGTCTTATCTTCCATCACTTCACCTTCCGGATCGAGTTGCGCGAAACGATCTCGCGCTGCCCGTTGTCGACGAACTCAATCATGATGCTGTTCTTTTTTCCACGGGCCAGAACCTTGCAGAACCTGCCCTTCATCATCTTCCTCTTGGAATTATTACCCCATGCAAAATAGTACATTTGTTCCGCCATGCGCCTCGCCTTTTCTGTCCAGTTAATCGGCCTGCTGTTACACAGGATTAATTGGTTCTCTGGCCCACCGAATACCTGGCAGCCCATCAATCCTCCTCATCTTCAGGCACATAAACACCTTTGAATTTCCCAATCTCTACGCCGTCCACCTTAACGGTAACACCGTCATATGTCTTGAACTTCATACTCCCAGAACCACGTGGAAAATCTGAAGTAGTGCACCTGCAATTGTGATGTTGCGGACCCTTGGTTCTGGCCTCCTCGCAGTCCTCGTCGAATTTCTCTTTCACTTTTTGGCAGTGGTCACACCAGTTCCACTTGTCGCCGTTCAAGTGCATGAACACTTGGTCAACGGCATGCACCATATCCTCGCCGCTACCCAGTAATTCATCACCAATTTTCAGTTCCACAGGAGTGCTACACCTAGGACATTTCCAGGAGAATATCAGGGTGCGCTCCTTCATATCCCTGGCGGTTTCAAACTCAAGTATGCGACCGAACCTGCCTGGGAATTTACCCTCGCACCATCTCTTCCACTGGCCTTTCCAACTGGGATCGTTTACTTCCGTGAACCTGCTACATCGGGGACATTTGTTATCAGAATGCCCGTTCCAAATTGTAAACAGTTCCTTGAGGAGCTGGTCCATGGCCGCTGGTTCTTTCCTCGCGTAACCAGCCTTCTTCCAACTAACCGTACGACTGACCTTCTCTCCACATTCACCGCAGCGCCAATTGAATACAGCATTGCCATGGTCCGCATCTGTGCCACCCGTTACATGACTCACTCGGCCATATGGCCCTGGTTCTTCTGGCGTTTGGTTTTCCCATTTCCTGACCACAAACCTGACGAAGTCACTCAGTCGGCGTCCAGTGAAGTGCCCATCTTCTTCAAATGGGTTTTCAGTGTTTACAAATGGTCGCTTAGGAATATCCCCCGTTCCATACTCATGGTACGGTGAGTAGTTTTCTGGCCATCGTCTGCGGGTGCGTTCCCGGTATTGAGCGCGAGAAGAGTTGGTAAAAACGTCCCCAACGTCTACCCCCATCTGTTCCGCCATATCCCTGAGAATGTCTGCCATCGAAGTACCGAATGGACCCCCCCTTGGGTCAGGGTAAGGAATACCAAACGGGGTCTTTTGTTGTTCCACTTCCTCGCCGTACTTCTCCTTCATCTCGGCGATTCGGGCCCTGGCATTTTCGCGCTCGTGCTCTGGCGTGTCGGGGTGGTCCACCAACCTCTGTAGCGCTGCAAATCTTTTTCTTTGCGAGTCGGTCATTACATCACTTCAGGATCGTCCTGCCGGATAACCACCACGCGTGCGTTCTCTCCCTGGTACACTCGGCATCCGGGCTTGGCCCCCTTCTGTAGTGGCACAGCTATGACGCGCTCTTCGTCTACCCACTTTTGAACGTAGGCTCGGATGGCCTCGGCCTGAGCCGGATGCGTCGCCTCCACCTCCTGGACCGCAACCGAGAGCCCTTCCCTGTATTCTTCAATATCGCCGTTCTCCTTCAGTGTGAGGCGTGCGAGCGTGTACTTCTCCCCTGTTTCCCTGTCCACCTTTGTCAATCCGAGTATGTAGGCAGCCTGCTGTAATTGGCGCTGGGTATGCAAACGCTGATTGTGCTGAACGTTCCTATGCTGCTTGTGACCACGCACCTTCTTCGGTCGCCGCTTGCCCTCTGGTTTTATTTTTCTCCGGCTCATTAGTTCTCTACCTCCATTGGTGGTTCCGCACACTCTTCGTCCAGTTTGTCGAGTGCGTCTTCAAATTCCCCTACTGTGAACGGGTAAAGGAGATCTTTGCCCGAGGGGATACCCGTGTTGTGATGAAACGCTATGATCTGAATGCCTCCCTCAATCAGGTTGATGGACAGCTCGGAAATGGTGCCTGCATTGATGTGGTCGGCTATCCGAGACAGCGCATCCTTGCCGTCGTACCTGAAGCTAGGCAGCCATCTAATCTGGTGAAAGTCATCGAGCTTGCTGACCACAACTGCGCGGTCCTTGGCCACCGCGTCATCGATTTCTTTCTGTGTCATACCCATGGGTTTTCTCCGTTCACTGGGAGAAGCTGCCGGAGTCGAACCGGCACGCAAAACATAACGCCTATGCCGCGTTTTTGCTGTGTGAAATATCTCATCGTCTTGCGCACTCCCTTCGAGTCAGCTCCCCGATGACCGACGAACATTAGTGTCCGTTCTGGTGTCATCAACTAAGCAACAAAAGTGTCATTTTGTTTTGTGGTTCACCTCCTCTGTTTCGAATTCACCCTCGTGAATGATCCCACTTTCATCAATGAGCAGCTCGTCCACCAAAACCTGGCGGAAGTCGCTGTTCCATTCAGAGTTTTCAATCAACTCTGCGAGCCGGTCCAGCAATTGAAGATTTCTGCGCAGCGCCTCCTGGAATGCGGCCAACTCATCGAAGGTATGAACATCTCCGCCGCCACCAAAAACATTGAAGTGCCTCCTGCCTTCCTTGTACTCGGAAATCACGAAAGCTACTGCTCTAGCTTTTATTTTTTTGCCCATCAGTTTTCTCCTTCGCTACTCGCACTCTCTTCTTCTTTTTGTTCCCCATGATATATCCGCTGTTGAGCCAATGGAGGTGCGTTTGCCTGAATCCCATAGAGTGGAGCACGTCGTCAGTTCCGTGACCGTTCCAAAATGTGAAGGCGTACTCCTGGGCAATATTGGTTTGCCCGTCTCCGGTAAATGAAGGACGAGCCCTCAAGATCCAGACCTGTGCCGGTGGCCGCTCCATGAATAGCTTCGAGCGCTCTTGTGTGCCAAGGAAGGCCACCTTCGTCAGGAATACCGCCACGCCGTGAGGGGCCAACATGTCTAGAGATCTTCTGACGACCTGCTCACCAATAATGAACGGTGGATTGGTCGCTATCACGTCAAAGAGATCCTGACGTTTTACTTCCTTGATGTCATGGTTAGGCATGCAGTAGCCTGGTCCCTCGTAATCTCGCCAGACCGGAGGGTCCACATCCCGAACATCAAAACCGAAGGGGTTCATCCCGAACTCCGCGGCTGCCCGAGCAAACGGGGCATCGTCCCCACAGCACGGCTCAAGCATGTTGCCCTTGTCTGGAGCCTGGGGTAGGAGCGCCATTTGCATCGCGTGTTTTACTGCCCACCGAGCGAGCCCCAGGTGAGTCCCGTAATTGTCATGTTCCTTCCTAGCCATTATTTGTTTTTCTCCTTGTTTAGTACGCTGAACAGATCTCCCTGCCCATGGCGGTTGAACGTGTATTCCTCCCCCTTGGATATTGCGGGTGGATGCCCCTCCAAAATCCTGGCCTCATTCATGTTTTGTACCAGCAAATCCCCCTGGCTTATGGAAGGACGATCTAGAATGCTACGGCCAATTGGTGTCATGTAGACTGCCCACGGAGCGAAGAGTGCCATATTAATGCAACACGCATTCACCATCATTCTATCAACGTCCATACCTGAAAGATTCACCGAATAATTGCTGGCTTCCAGGAGCATCCTGCCAGTCCCAACACACGGATCACATACGGACATCATTCTCGCATCCCGACCATCAGGCAGTACTTTTGATTCCGGATCAACGGTCATCCTGACCATCATATTGCAAATGCTGTGGGGTGTCGGGTAGAAGGCATGCGGGTTCCAACCAGCACCATGGCGCTCGGAAAGTATCCCCCCGAAAACGTCACTGTCGGCTGCCTGAAGGCGACCCAACTCAAAGTTGACATATAGGTATTCGTGCCACTTCTGTTCATAACGAGGTTCAGGAAATTCCTCAGTGCAGCCAACACCCAGGCTCCAGGAGAGCCACTCGATTAAATAGCTCAGGGCATCCCATCCGCCACCCATCCTGCTCACCAAATCCTCGAGGTGTTTTCTGGCACCAGATGCCGTCAAGGGTGGTCCCGTTTTCTTCCCTCTTGTCTTGGGTATAACAGGCAAGCCCTCCCTTAATCGATTGCTCGCGCCATGCTGGAACTCAATGTGTGGTATTGGCGTGTCGGGCAACTCGCCGGCACCAATTACATCCATCCACCATTCGAGTCTTCCAGTGCCGAAAATCTTATCCCCTCCCAGAAGATATTCAATGGCCCAACCTTTCTCTTTCATCGCTTCAAACTTGGGCTCTGGCTGCTGATTATCCATTTACTCTAATCCTCCAACTTTCCGGTACCCCGGAGCCAATCCCAAACCTCGTGTGCTCGGCCAGTGAACACAACCCTGTTACCTTCTACAATCTCGTGGTCATAAAGATACCGGAGTCCGTCTTTGGTTTTGAATCCATACCGGTAGGTCCACCGCATCTTCTTTTCAATAGCCTCCCTCTTCACGCGCTGAACAACCTCGTTGCATTCTGCTCGGTTAGTGACAACGAACTGCTCATCCTCATAAAGTTCGGCGCGAAGAGTGAACTCTATCGCCACGATCTCAACCTCACCCGTTTCTCCATCTTCCCAGATAACAGTTTCGCCGATCTGAGCATTAAGCTCAGGACCAATCTTCAGTACCTCATGGCGGCCATGACCCTTACCCCAGGTCCTGTGCTCATAGCCGAGCTCGAATAGTGTGTCCGTAAGGGTTATAGGCCTGCCTTTCCGATTCAACATGGGTACCTCCTTAGAACGGGATGTCGTCCCCTTGTGGGCCATAACCACTAGCGCCATCCTGTGGAGGCTGTCCGCCTCCCTGTCCTCCTCCATCGCGGTTCCGGCCACCCTGGCCGCCTCCCCCTTGGCCGCCTCCTGACGAGGCCCCTGAGCGCGTATCAATGAAGATGACTTTGAATGCCTTTATTTCGGTGATGTACTTCTTCTGGCCGCTCTGCTGGTCATCCCAACTGCGCGTTTGAATCTTGCCCTTGACACAGATAAGAGCACCTTTACTGAGGTACTTGTCGCAGTTCTCTGCCTGCTTCCCCCACACAATGATATTATGCCACTCGGTCTCCTCCTTCACGTCACCGCTCCTGTCTGCGTACTTCTCTGAGGTGGCGAGCGAGAATTTGCATTTTGCCGCTCCACTCTGCGTATAAGAAAGCTCCGGATCTTTCCCGAGCCTACCTATCAATGTTGCTTCATTCAATCCTGACATTTAGTTCTCCTTATTGGCGAAGGGTCCGCCAGGTAAAGGCCACTGGCCCGTTCTAGCTTTTCCATTCTGTGGGGGAGCTTCTGTGCCTCTTTGCTGGCCCAATTAATGGTGGCTGCGCCAGCCGGGTTCACTGCTCCACCAAGGAACGGTTACAAAAATAGCTTTACCCAATTACGCTGTCGTGACAATAAAATTTTCTCAACTGGGGGGATGTCCTACTTAGAGATGCTCTTCTTGTTCATCTTCGGTGAGAGCGTACGCTGCTTCTTCCAGGTGACTTCCCCTGTACGGGTCTTCGCCGCGCAGATACGCCTGGGCCAAACTTGCAAAATACCCAACGAGCCATGAGCCCAACCACGGCACTTCAAGTGCAAAGATGCAGTGCATGATTGATGATCCTGAGTGCAGTGCGATGACCGCCGATACGAGCCCGAGAATAAAACCAGCAAGCATCCTGGCCTCTCCCTGCTCTACGTGGTGCAACTCGTGAGGCAACGCCTTACGACCGAACCGGAGCATCCCTCCGTGGAGGAACGTGGTGCCTCCGTACCTTTTGTACCAGGTAAGCACTGGCCAGCAACGATACTTGAGCTCTACCCAAAGACCGTCGCGCCAGAATAGTGCACATCCCCAAAGGGCACGCAGTAACAGAACGATGAGAAAGGTAATCAGGTCGGCCTGCCAGGTCCAGATAAAGGTGAGCCACCAGCGCTTCGGTCTGGACTGTACCAGCACCGGCTCCGGCTGTGGCTTCCCGCTCATCACGGCAGTTATCCGTGCCCAATAACTTTCATCGGATTCCCTCGGAACCTTTGTAACTCCCCATTGTTTGCCAACATTTCTCACATCACGCTTTTGAGTTTCAGAACTCGCCATTAGCTTTCCTTCCTGGCGAAGGACTGGAGGAAAACAAATAGAGCTTCCCCTTGCAGCTCGAGATGAACCGCTCCAGGGATTTCAAATAGGAACCTTGCTTCTTCGTCAGACTTCTCAGCATGAGTTAGCCTAGAGATCTCCTCGCTCAGCTCGGTAACCACTTGGTTACGTCCAGAGATTACCGAGGAAACCTCTGCCTTCAGTCTCTCTACCTCTTCCAGTGCTCCCCGAAGCTCCTGGTTGAGCCTTTGATTTTCTGCCGCCAATTCCTCGCTGGTCATGACGTCCTCCTGTCCATTCTCGCCCGTCATTGTTTAGCCGCTATTCGCGTCTTGCCCAATGTGATCGGAACCAGGCTTGGGTCAATTCCGCGAGCGGTAACGAACTCGTGTGTTTCCCCTTCTGCCTTTGCCTTGTCGATGATTCGTTGGCGGGTTTCCTCCCTGGCCTGTTTGACTTCGTCTGTTTCGGCCTTCGAGGTTTTGTTCTCACCTGAAACACACAACATCCCTCTGCATCGAGGACACCGTAGCAAGTGCCCGTCGCCGGACATCTTACGCGGTAACCTGTATTCCTCTGTAACCGGCTGGAAACCATTCCAGATAAACCTGGAGCTAAGTAGAAATCCCTTTTTGTTTGTCGCCTCTGGGACTTCAATGGTTCCCACTACCAAACCTTCATTCGCACACTTAATCTGCACCTTGACTTCACTAGCCATTGCCTGCTCCTTTGTTCTTTTTTGTGCCTGTTCCGTCGGCTGATGGAATTAATTTGGCCCGACCAAAGGCAGCCACCTCGGTCGGGCCGGAAGAGGCATCTCCGGGTTCGGCACCCGAAAGAAACGCTCTTATGGTAACACCAAGTTCCTCTAAGGACAAGTCCTTCCCAGGGAACGCAATCCCGCGCCACATCCCTACCGCCATAGACAGCAGTACAGTGTGCCGAGCTTCGGGTGAATTCGGGGCCAGCCAACCTTCGCCATCACACTTGGGGCACGGTCCCGAAATGCTCGGTGATTTCTCTCTCAGTTTCGCCATGGCCTTGCGGAAGCGCTCGTATTTAGCCTTGAATTTCGGATGGCATCCGTGACTGGGATGGTCGCAAGCAATCGCAACCAGGACACCATCTTTATAGCGGCAAACGTCTATCCCCTCACATTGGACCGTCCACGGACTAAGACCGACTTCGAATTTACCGGTAATGCAATCGGGTATGTCGCCTGCGGTAACTTCAGCGAAATTTTTGGGCCAATCATCCACAATTGCGTTCCTCCCAGATCTGTTCCAGCTTGGAGATCTGTCTCTCACTAAGGTGTGTTGTCTCGTTCTCGGCGTCAAGAGATTCGATGAAGTTTACCTCAAACTCGGTGAACTCATCCGACCTATCATCAATAGCCTCCTTGCAATCGGAGAGCATCCGTTCAATCTCTTCCTCTTTGTATTCATGTGCCATCTGCTTTTCCCAATCCTCTCTTTTGATCTGGAATAGTTTGGCTGCTGCATCCAGTGGGCCATGTACTCGGTCACCCAGTTCATCCTTAACTTTTGGACATCGCCCTCGCGGTTCCATCTCTGTGACGCGCCACAGGTCGGCGAGCTCCAGCAGGGAACATCGCCGCGAAGACAAGAGCAACGAAGCTTCTCGGCAGACCAATTCCAGGTAGGCTCGTGAGTTGTCCAGAATTCTCCGCCTCAGATCAATGATCATCGGGAGCGCTGAACTGTGGACATCCAGTGTGTCATTGTTGGTGTTTGCCTTGTTGTCCATGCCAAGAGTTATGTCCACATGTACCGGCCTCCCGCGCCACCAACCCACCTTTATGTACAGATCGTGGTCGCGATCGCTGTCTTTGATTATCAGCTTTGAGATTATAGTCCGAACCCCATCCCGACCCAGCTTCTCTTCTATTCTCTGCCAGTATTTCATTTTGCTCGTTCAACTCCCCAGGCCGCGGCGAACGCGGCAGTAGCGATGAGCGCACCGATTGTTCCGACGCGCCACATGACAAGCTCAAGACGTTCCCGCTTTACTAGTTTCAAGCGGTACCCATGTTCCTTGTTCAGCAACCCAGTCATGTCCGCGAGGCCGCGCTCCGCGTTCTCCGTGTTGTGCTTCCAGGTGGCCACTTGTTCCTGAAGGTTTGCGATCTGCAGCTCCAGTCTCTCAACCTTAGACTTCATTAGCATACCGTAATACCAGAGCCACCGGTAGTCCGTGATGAGATTTCCCATCTGGCCCCACTCGGGGGCAGGGAAACATTTGTACTCCTGCTCCGGACGGAACACTGTTCTCCGGTTGTCCTCATCGCGTGGCCTGAGTATCATGCCCGGTGGAACCTCCAACATCTCTTCGGGTATGACGCGACCTTGCACTTCCTCAGGGACTTCGTCCGCCTCGTCACCTCCCCAAGTAACCACGTGGGTCCCCGACTTGACTACATCTACACTCTCAGTTACCCTTTCTTCCGCCAGTGCGGTAAGGGATACCGCGTTTAAGAATCCTATCAATGTCGTCAATCGAAGAAGCGTTATTAATCGCATCGTGTATCTCCTCTCTTTCTTCCGCGCTCTCCATGATCTCGGAGTCTATTATGTCCACCTGGAACTGGAGTTGGTTGAAACCCTCCTCCAACATTTGGATGCGAAGGTCATTCGCCTCGCGTTCCTTGCGGACGGATTCGAGTATTTGATTCCTGGCTTCTTCCAGGTAGTCCGGGTTATCGGCAACATGCGAACACTTTCTGGCCAGTAGTGTTGAGATCACTATGCTGGCAAAGGCCACCAGCACATAGGGCATAACTGTTTTCAGTGTCGCAATTACCACTGTTTTGGGAGGGGAGATAAGCATCAGATCTCCTCCTCTTCATCTTCAAGAGTTCCCCCACCTGTCCCCTTCGGGTTGGCACCAAACAGCTTTTCCATCAGGCTCCGGGGTGCCTCACCCGTCAGTGCCATGCCGCGCACATACATGTCCAGCTTGGCCTGGTATCCGTTGAACACCATGGCAATACTACCCATCGTAACGACGACACCAGTCATGAATGCGGCCAGTGGCCAGCCGAGATCCTTCTGGGTAATCAGCGCCGTGATTGCCATGCCGCACAAGAGAAATTCCATCAGCAAAAAGGCTACAAACTTCTTGCTACTAAAGTGACCCTTTTCAAAGCCTTTTGCCATTTTAATCCGCTGTTCGTTTGTCATCTTGTTTTCCTTTCTCGATCTCCATGCAACCACGGAGATCCATCTTGAGGTAGTATTCCTTCCCGAGTTTATCGAGAAGATCTACCGCGTCGTGTCCGAATTTGTACCAGTCAATCTCCTTTGCTCGAGGATGATAGTTCAACTTTCCAACCTTGAAGAGATCAACAAAGGGGGCAGACATTTTTATTAGCTCGAGCGTCTGCTCAGGAAAAATGACCGGCTCCATGCTGGCCCAGGTGGTGATGCCAAACTTTTCCTTGGCAATTTTCAAGGACTCTATTCTCTCCCACGCTGGAGCTGACGCTGGTTCCCAAACTGTGAGGTCAACGTAGTTAAGCAAGGTCAGCGTCACCGCCAGACAGTCGCCTTCACTTAGAAGATCTAGATCGCGGACGGCCCGAAGGCCCCCCTTGGTCAGGATCTCAACATTAAGACCTCCATCCTTGATGATCTGTATTGCCTCCCTGGTGATACCTAGATCGACATCCGCGTGCTGGTATGGATCAGTGGTAAAACTCATGAGCACGCGTCGATTGTCGCCTTTCAGCTTCGCCACATCTTTTTTCAGTTGTTCGATTGCCCCCTCTCTGACCGTCACATCTTCATGAAATGTAGCCCGGTGGCAATACAACACGTTTGGCGCGTAACAATAGGTGCAGCCATGAGAACACCCTTTGTAAATATTTGCCGCTAACGGGGCGTACTCAAGCGCCTTCCCCTTTGGCTCGTAAATGATCTTCATCTTCAACCCCTTCCAAGTAGGCTTCCACTATTTCTGCAGCGCGGCGATCTGCCCACGCGAGAAGCCAGTCTCTTTGCTCATCCGGCCCAAGTCCTGGGCCCTCTGTGGCGAGCCACAGGTTTAACTTTTCCAAGGCGCAGCCATTGATCGGCTCCACATGCTGTCCACATTCGGAACACCGTGATGCCGGCAAGCTCAAGAGCTTGGCCTTCTCGAGCTTCTCAATGTATGCGCGGTTTATTTTCAGCGCGTCATTCTGGTAGGACTCCAGCACATTCAGGTACTCGGGTGTCCCCTTTTTAATGAGCGCCAACCGTTTAAAATCATACCGTTGGTGACAGCGTTGGCAAGTTCTTGCGACTTCATTATCCGAAGGCTTCAAACCTTTTCCCCCGTCATCACCGAAGTGGTGAAGCTGGGTCCATTGCCTTTCCCTGCAAACACAGCAAGGAGCTGGTGACATCTCCTCGTGGGCGAACTTCAACAGCTCTTTGGAGCGAAACGGTTTTGACTTTGGAAACATCATGGTAGCGGAGTCACCGAGCTAGCAGTGGTCGGAACCGTGCCACTGTTGTAGTCGGTTCGCAACTGGTTGTATCCGGCAATCAGCTCATTTACTTTACTTTTTATTGCTGCAATCTCCCCGATGCCTTGGCCGTCCAGCCAATCAGCTAACCCTTCAACAACCACGGGCCACGTTTTAGGCTCTGGCACCCAAGCCGCTCCGGTTGGTTTACTCTTGCCCGCGCTATCCGCCACGTGACTCCCAGGAGCACCAAGCGAGATTCTGATGTTGCCACTGCCAGATGCGTCGGCCACCGATTGTATTGCGGTTATAATGTCGTCCTTTGTAGCCATGTCTTATCCTCTCTCCGTGAGCTATTCGCGGATTTCTCTAAACGCATCCATGTACAGTTTGTTCCAAACACGGAGGTCGCTCCTTGTGGCCAGGTCCGCTCCTAAAAAGAATTTCTCGGCGATATACCCAACGTCAGAATCACGGGGCAGTTGATTTGGAAACAACCCTGCCCCCCACTTGCCAACACTGGTGCCGCTCACGCCGTTATGTTCCTTGGCCCAAAGCGTAGTCAGATATTTGTCGTCGCCGATTTTGGCGATGGTCACCATGTGCGTCGGGTTCCCCTTCTTGCCCCTGAATTTGCTCACCGTTTGCGGCGCAGCCTCCGGTGCAATTCCATGGGCTTCTTTCCCCGTTCCTTCCGTGACGTTTGAACCAGCGCCTCCACTAGAAGAACGAGTGTCACGAGTGCTGTCCCTATCATTAAACAGATCGCGAATATCTTCATCGGGTTTTTTCCTCTGTACACATCGTAGGTGATATGCCTTGTCATCTATTACTTCGACTTGGCCCTCCGGTATATCACCTCCGCACGCATCGCAAACGGACATGTCTATGATTCGGTCACCAACATCCTTCAATGGAATGGCATTCCGGCTCAACTCAATCTGCTCCCCCGCTTCTGTTTCCAGAACCACTCGGGTAAGCCGGATGTCTTCTTCCCTGTCTCGCTCTGCCGCACTGGCAACGAGTTCAACCTGCTGGATCATGATCCTGCGAGGGTAAAGAATCTCCGCGTGCTCCACTTTCAGATCTGGATAAGGTGGCTTGGCTGCGTAGGTCTCACCGCCTTCTAAGTCCAACGGGAAATTGTAGGGCACGTCCGGAGAACCGAACATCTTCACCCAGTCGCTCATCGTTTACCCCTGGCAGCCTGTTCTTGCCGCCTCTTGTGTGCCATTGTTTTGCCCGTCTTTACGGGCCCGTCTTGCACTGAGCGCTTGCCAACCGTGGCCGCCTTGCGTTCGCCAAACCTGGGTGGCTTCCTGGTTACAGACACCACAATGTTGACATCGAGATCGGCATCGGAACCGTGAGCCACGCTAACAGAAAGAACGTCGTAGCCCTCCTCCTTGATCTTGGCGATGACCGTCTCTTTCCAGCTTCGAGTTCGAAGCAGCTCTTTCTTTTCCACCCCGAGCGCTACCTTTTTAACCAAGCGCGATTTGCCACTTTTGCTGCTCCGGTCATTCTCATGCCGGTAAAGTCCGAGTATAGCTTCTTCTTTCATTGAACCCTCCCAATGGGATTGCCCTGCATTTGAGGGCGGTTTTTTTTGTACATTCCGCATTCGCGGTTGTCATCTACGTGGGTGCACGCCAGCTTGTTTTTGCGACACTTCCCTAGTTCGGTCAGGAACCTGCACTCAATGCTGATGTCATCAGCTTTGTACGCGAGCTGGCGTATATAGTTCATGACCGACGGACCGAGCATCACGTTCCGTGTGAGTTGGTTGCGGTACTTTAGTAACCTTTTGTGCGCCAACCCACCAGGACGTGCATGCTCAAGGAGCCTGTCGATTTTTGTTATCAATTCCGCGGACATTATTCCTCCCAGTATTGCATCTTGTGATCGATTCTGGAGCGGAACATTCGTACTTTGTTTACTATTTTTTTCTTGGACTGAAACTGTGCGCAGGTTCCGTCCTTTTTGATGGCCCTCTGCTCCCCCCCCCCGTAGACGGACAGTGGCCCAATCCAATCTGCGACCTCCCATTCGATTTGGTCGTCGAATATTCTCCCCGATTCCTTGCATTTAGGAATATGGGATGTGAGCCACCGCGTTCCCAACAACAGGCAAAGACGGGGGTTGTTCCTGACCTTTTCCTTCGAATACCCAGCAAGGGCTTTGCCGTGTAGTTGCATGAGGCAAACTTCCCCGAGTCCATTGCTGTCCGTATTGACAATATCTGGGATCAGGGATGATTCCTTGGCCACAATATACGCGACCAGCAGGTGGTCATCTTTGTGCCCAGGTAGCTGGCCGCCGATGTCGGTAGGTGTCTGCTGATACATTATGACCGCATCGACCAAGTACTCGGCAAACTCTGTAAAATTGCTACGCCGAGAATCGGATGGGCTCGCACCTTCGTCGTCAAACCATAGGTCCCAGAGAAGCTCAACCTCCTGGACCATCCTGTCCTGACTCATTTCGAACTCTGCCTTGTCTGCCTGTTCTACTACCTCCTCGCATCCGTTCTGTTCCTCGTCGTCACAACTGCAGCAGTGTTCGTAAACAACTTCGGGAGCGGCATTGTCGGGAGATCTCTCCAGCCAAGGTTTTTCTTTGGCTTCGACGTTTCTGTCTGAAACAAACGCCGAGCCCAATACAGACATTGCGACGGCCACCAATACCAGTGCAATTAGATTTTTCATATTACCCTCCTTCTTTCAGAGTAGTTTTTCGAAAACTCCCAAAAGTAATCATGGGTAGCCTGTTCAGCAAAGTTCCATGGGAAACCAGCAGGATCTATTTTTCTGGGTGAACAATGAAGATGCCCTATAAGACCAATGTGTTCCTTTGCATTCTTAATTATCTTCTTGGGAATTTCTTTCTTAGCATTGCGCGGGAACCTGGGAGCATCGCAGAACATTGTTTCAAGCTCATCGGCGGGCCCAATCTCGTTGAGACGGTCTTTGTTTCTGAGATAGCACAGAGCGAACCAGAGCCCCGCAGCCCATCTGGCCACTGCCTCCACCTGGGCGTCCGGAAAACAAAAGACTTTCATTTTAGAACCCTGTAGTATCTCCACCTTCTTTTTGTGCGGCAAGTTACCTGTCCGCTTTCGATTGGCTGCTGAGTAATAGTTGGGTCTCTTAGCCGCCAAAGGATAAAGGCAACACTCAGTGCCGATACTGATCTGGTTGTGGCTACCAGCATGCTTGGCCGCTTCGACAGCATCGAGGAATTGATAGATCCTGCCATCATCCTCATGGGCAAACTGAACCGACAGTCCGCGCTGGTTGTGAAGTACGTCGTGCATTATTTTGGGGCTCTCGCGATCTGCCCCCGAGTGGTGAATTAGGATCTGGCTAACTCCGAATATTCCCCTCTTCCTCTTCTTGTACCGCTTGCCCTGAATGGTCCTCGTCTTCACCTTCCCCGTGTCCATATCCTCAGTTTTAACGACAACCCTTTTGGTGCCGTACTGACTGAACCCCTCAGCCTCCCACCATTTGATAACTCGCGTACCAATATCAAAAGCCACACCGTCAATCACAAGCGCATTGTCACCATTGAAAGGCTGACCCGTTAGCGATATTCGCTTCTTTATTGCCATAGGATTTCTCCTTAGTTGTTGTGAATCATACCACAACTAGTCTGTTTTTTGCGACTTTGCAGGGGCACCAGGGCTGGCCACCTTGTTCGCCAGGTCTCTTATATTGGGCCCAGGAGTTTTTTCTCCAGGAGTCCCTGCCCCCTTCTGACCTCTAACCATGTTGCCGATCTGTGCCGCAACTGCCGCAGTCTTCGCCGCCATCTCGATCTGTATCAAGGAGGTTTCCGCCTTGACTTTGATGGCTGCGATTGACTCAATCGCTTGACAGTAAGAACGCGAACCCTGACCGTCGGGCATACGTTTCATCCTGGCAGCATAACCTTCGAGCCGGTCGATGTCGTCCTGAATGGAAAGAATGATTCGTGTTCGGATCTGTTCCTCCATCGGAATTGCCTTCGGCACCTCCTGCTCTTGTGCTTGTTCCTGTTTTGTTCTTTCGTCGTTCATACTGTCTCCCTTCTGTCAGCAAAGTGGGGCTGCGGCCATTGGTCAATTTCGTCGTAGTCCGGTGGTAGTAATTCCACAACTTCTACAACACCATCACCAAGGATGTCATCGGTGGCATCATCATACTCAAGCCCGAAGTCGAGAGCGAGCTCGGCCGGTTCCGCTGCTACCCAGGCGCATACCGCTGCCCGTGTTTCATCGCCTCCGATTGTCCGCTCGTCGCCCAGTATCCTGACCAGGTATCCGCCTCCGGATGTCCACTTCTCAACAAGCTCTTGGGAAGGCGTAGGACCGTCGCTTACGAGATACTCGGGAAGGCCATCCTCATCCACCTCTGCGCCCGTTGCCTCCTCGAGGTATGTGGACAGGGTGGCCCGAACCGACTTCAGTAATCTACCCCCATCTGGCACAGGTTTGAATTCCCCTTCTCCATCTTCCTCGGTACCGTCATCTTCGCTCTCTTCTGTTCCGAACGCTACACCACACCCAGGACATTGCTCATCGTCTGTGGTCACCGTCGCATTACACTCGGGGCATTGTAGCTGTTCTTCACCCTCTGGCTGCTCCTCTTCGGTGTCGCCTTCGGGGAGGTCCATCTGGCGGTCATCGTCGCTGCCGAAGAAGTCCGCTGGCAAAATGCCGCTCTCCTTCGCCAGCTTGTCCCTGACCTTCGCTCGGAGATCTCTAATCTTCCTGGCCGTGGGCTCCTTCTTGCCGTCCTTCTCTGCGAGTTTTACCATGTCTTCTTCCGCTGCCTCCATGGCGTCGAAGATCTGTAGTACTTCGTGGGGACAACCACTGAGGTAATCGGCGCAGATGAATTCCAGCGCGTGCCCCTGCCAGGTTTGCTCGCGGAACTTGTCATCACTACAGTTCTGAATCCGAATACACTCGAACGCCTTCCGCACAACGGTTTCAATGGTGTTCTTTGCTAGGCGGACTTTCCACATGCCGTATTTGTCAGGAGCCTGTGCAGTGCCACCACGTCCTCCCCCACCCTTGCCTGAAGATCCCCCAGTGGCCGCGCCGGGGTCTGGTGCCACCACTGTGTTCTGAATCGCGTACGCAATCTCCTGTTGGCGAACACGCACTGTGGCAATGTTGCCCTTCACGGAACATTTGAGCCCGCATTTGGCACAACTCAAACTTACCGAGGTGGCCGTCCTCTTCTTAACATCAAACGCGGTGGAACCGCACTGGCAGGTGAGTATCTTGGTTTCCTCTGTTGGAATTCCGTTCTTCCCTTCGTTCGTCTTCTTGTCATTTGCCATTAGCTGTTTCTCCTAGTATTCGGCAGGGCCACTTCCCTTGCCGTTTCTTTCAGCCACCTGAGATGGTGGGCCAGTGTTATTGAAAAAACCTTTTTGCATGTCGTTCTGTTTTTGGGTCTGTGCGTACATCTGATGAGGCTGCTCGTACTTGCCGGAACCCTCTTCGGGGAATGGTCCGTCAGTGTAAATATCCCAAGCTCGAATGAACATCCTGGACAGATCGGACCATAGCTTAATCATGCCCGTCTTGCCATGCGAAGATTTGGAAACGATGAGCTGAGTATCAGGATCGTCCTCGCAATCTTGGTGATAGTATCCGCGCCGATAAAGAAACCACACTACTCGAGCAACTTGTTCTATGGCTCCGCTCTGCCTGAGGTCGTGCAGCGTAGGCCGCTTGTCCTGTCGGCGCTCCACTTCGCGATTCAACTGCGTTGCCAGAATCACTGGAATGTCAAGCTCCTTCGCAATATCGCGCAAACCCTTGGCTGCGTTTTCAGTAATCTCCGTTGGGGAGTTTCCCTTGTCGGTGAGCTCGCCCAGGTGGTCCACTACCAAAAGGTCGAGCCCGTGTACCTGTTTATGAAGCGCGGCAACCTGAGCAATCCGCTCGGAGGATAGTCCTGGTGTGTCGTCGACCCATAGCGGCAACTTTGATATTTGGTTCGCTCCCTGAATGAGCCTAGGCCACGCATCATTGGGTACCTCTCTGAGCATGAGGTTGTTCAGATCCACATCAGCGAAACGGGCCAAGGCTCGCAGAACCTGGTACCGCGTATCGTCTTCCGTGGGAACATAGAGCACGTGCCTGTCTTGTATCGCAGCATTGGTGCAGATGTTTAAACACAATGCCGATTTCCCCATCCCTGGCCGCGCACCGATGGCCGTCAAGATCCCAGGCCACGCGCCACCAACCAAGTCGTCAATCTCGTGGATACCTGTTCTGACCAAGTTGTCCGGCATCTTGCCCTCTTCCAGATCTTTGAAGACCGGTATGATGGCCGAGCCTATTTTGACCGGTCCGTCATTCGAGCCCGTTGCGGAAGCCAGGGTGATAGCCCTTCGCGATTCTGCCAGATAATCGGAGGTGCCTTCGCCAATGTCAGTAAATCCGGTGGCAACTATTTCCTGTGCCGTGTAAATCATCCTACGGGTGAGTGCCTTGTCCCTCACAATCTTGGCGTAGTGTTCTACGTTCGCAATGGAAGCAACGGCGTCCGTGAGATTGGCGAGTGCCATGCCGCCACCAACCTTTTCGAGATCGCCACGCTTCTTTAGTTCGTCACCAAGCGTTACGTGGTCCACCGGGGCATAGCTGCTCTGCAGGGATACGATGGCCTCGTAAATTCGCCGGTAGGCTTCCACATAGAAATCCTCCGAGCCGGACAATATGGTCTGGAGTATGTTGAATGCCTCATTGTTTAAGAGCACCGCACCAATGCACGCGGCCTCGGCCTGCTGGTCGTATGGTGGAACTCGCCCTTCTGCAACGCGATGGGCTGAATCCCTCTGCGAATAGTGGCTCGAACCACCTCTTCCGTTATTCATCTGTCACTCCTCCTTCCATTTCCCCTGACCTTGGCTGCAAGGTCGCTACCATGTTGGTACCCTGAGCTTACCGGCTGCTTCGACCTCGGGTTATCCTGTTCCCTCATCGCCGCATTCCAAACGAACCTCGCCAGATCCTTCTTCATCTTCTTCGGGTTGGCAAAGGTCCAACCTGAGAGCTTCGTAATGAGTCCAGGTACATCGACATTGGGGCAACTATCATCCAGTTTTTTTGCAAGCGGTTCTGGCCGTTTAACATTGTTCCACATCACCTGTTCGCCAACCCCAGCAACAAGGAACACCTGAGTCTGCATCGCTTTCCAAATAGCGGCAAGCCTTTGACTTGCGTCGGAAGGTGGTTCTGGGAAAGGCACATCCCCTGATGCTTCAATTTCCCGAAGGGAAAGAGGTTGCTGGGCCGATGGCGCACCCTGCGCCGAGGTGTCACCCCTATCTTCCTGTTCTTGATCCTGATCCTGATCCTGATCCTGATCTTGGCTTCGGAGGGGTATCGGAGGGGCTTCCTGTATTTTGCCAAAGTAACCTGGTTCTATGTTGTATGACACGGAATATTTTCTAACAAAAGAAGCCAATAGAGGTGTTGATGGCAAGCGAGAAAGTTCTTTAAGCATGCCTATGCGTCTCTTGTCTTTGATAGACAACTTTGTTCCAACTTGAATTCTCGCCATGTTTATTACAAACACAATCCTATTTTTCTCGTCATATTCGCAAAACCCCAATTTAATTAACTTAGAAAGGGCCTTGGATACCCCTTCTATGGGTATTCCTGTATCATCGGACATGTATACTTTGGGACAGTAATAAAGCCCTGTCATGGATGAATGATTAGAACTTATTAAATAGGTGGCAAGCGTTTGAGAAACAGTATCTCCATGGAGTTTTCTGCCGGTTTCTCCAATCCAAAATTTAGCAGACAATATGCCGTAGTCCCGCATGGGAAACTCCTCTTAAATTAGACTTTTCTGTTTCCCTTGCGACCACTGTTTCCCGATTTGGGTTTAGTAACTTTTGGGGTAGCTTCCCCTTTGTCGCTGGTTCCGAAGAACTCTGCTGCCTCCTGCTTTTCTAAATCGAGCGCAGCCTGTTTTTCCTCTTCGGACATTTCACCACTGGACTCCTCGGCCGGAACTTTTTCCGCTGGTGGTTCTTCCGTCTCCGGAGGAGGTCCGTCCATTTCCCCCTGGCCTACACCGGACTCGGCAACCATGCGCTCCTTCAAGGTCCCCATGGTGTTCAGGCTGGCAACCTGGGTACCCTGAGAGCCCGTGTCACGGGGTTGCTTCGCTTCCCCTTCACCATCTAGCATCTCCTTCGGTACGACCTGCTCAACACGCTTGAGCAAGCCCTGGTCGCGACCTGACTCAACCATTGCAACCAGGCCAGCAGCGCGGTCAAAATCAGGGGATAGATCCCAGAACTTCGCCGACCAACGTACCGCGGTCTTCTGAGCCATCGCCGGCAGGTAGGTGATCCAGGGAATCCTCCTAATCTGTCCCGCGGTCATCAATTTCTCCGGCTCATTGTCATTCCATTTTTTGTAGAAGTTTTCGGTGCCGTTGCTGTGGGTCTCAACGCGGATTCTTTTGTCCCCTAATATCTGATCTCGGTGCTTGATGATTGCGTCCATCGGGTATGGCTGGCCGAAGTCATAGAATCCGTCATGATACCTGAGTGCCGCGTAAACTGCGACTCCTTTTCCGCGAGGTTTTCGAACGTCCCACGTGTGATTTAAAAACTGATTGGAGCCCAATTGGTGTTCAAAAAAATCATTCTCGTGAACGATGATTGCCTCCACCTTCCGCACCAGAGGGTCGCGCCTTGCCAGCTTCATCAGCCCTCGATACTGAATCTGTAGCTGAGTCAGCTTGCGCCACTGCCAGTTGCCGTGCTCGTCTTTGTACTTTGATGAACGTGCCTCCAGGTAAGCCTCGCCTAGTGGACCCTCGAATCTAACACCAAGGGTGGCTGCTTCCAAAACGGAGCCCAGTGTCGACTGAGGGTCCGCCTCCAGTACATCCTTGTCAGAACCAATGTGAGTCTTCGCCGAATTGATCCACGCATCGGTATCAATCGATGACGGGAGCGAACTCTTTATCATGTCGTGAATCCCTTCGGACTCCAACCATTCTTCAATCTTCCTGTAATTGGGGTGTGCCATTTGCCTCTTCCTGTTCCGTTCGGGTAATCCCCGAGCTGTAAACTTTTGGTAACCTATTCCGGACAACTTTCCAAACGGTACACAATATACCGTTTTTACTGGGAAAATTATCCAAGTTTTTTGGTAACTGCCTCTGCTGCTTTCTCTATCCCGAGTCGTATTGCTCCGAGTTCCATCTCAAGCATGGCTGCATACAGATCTGCTCGAGCGCGGAGTTCGTCGAACTCTTCCATCCCTTCTTCCATATCCATCTTCTTGCCGGCAAACTCATCGAGTTCCACCTGGATGGTCATCACTTCGTTGTCTACCGTCTCATCCCCACTCTGCGGTCGCTCCTTCGGCCCATAATAGTTGAACTGGTCGTGCGGTTTGCCCTGTTTGGTGTATTTGCTGAGATCCAGGTCTGGGAAGTCTGCCTGAAGTGCCTTCTTGTCGAAGGTCTTTCTGCCGGCCACTTCGCGATAGAGGAACTTATGGGGTCCAACATTTACGGCCTCGTCTCCGCTTGTCTTCATCACCTGCGAGATGTGCTCTTTGGCAGCAGCCAATTTCATCTTCGCAACAAGCTCTCGCTCTTTCGCCAGCTTGAAAACATCCACCGCCTCCTGCCACGCCTTCCCTGTCATCTCTTTGTACTTGCCCTTGGTGGCCTTCTTGGTGACGGGTTGGTCGTATACCTTGTCCGCTGGGGGAACACCTGGCAGAACGTGGTCCTTCCAAAACCTCTTCGCGTTCTGCACGATGGCTTTAATCATGTCGGGGTCAATCGGTAGTTCAACAATCTGTAGCTGAACATTCTCCGGCTCGTAAACAACAAGGCGTGCACCCTTGATCTTACCGAGCCACTTCTTCGAGTCAGCACCGAGGAAAGGAAGTTCGCAAACGTTGGCACAGTGAACCAGGTGCATGCACTGAACCATGTAGTACTCCTTGATTCCCTGGCTCTTGAATGAGTCGCAAACGCGCTGCAATGGCGACTTAATCTCCAGCACCCAGCCGTCTTCGCAGAAGCCATCGAAGTCCGCGAACAGTGGCGAATCAGGGTCGCTTACCTGGAACCCCTTGAACCGCTCATAGTCGGTCTCCGGCGCGTACACTTTGATGCCCGTCTGCGCCTCGTACATTGCCGCGGCCAACGGTTCGTAGGTATGACCCCTGCGGAAGTTTGGGTTATCTCCCTCGGCCTCAATATCCTCCATTGTTATCGTGTGTTTCTTGCTGATATACAAATCGACCGGAGTCTTCTTGAATACCTTTTCAGGTGGTAGTGCAAGCACTGGGGAGTCTGAAGATCCCACCCCGTTCTGTCTGCCCCTCAACCATTCTAAATGCTGCTGCTTATCCATGCCTCTTCTCCTTTTTTACTTCGATGATTTTCTATTGCCGGAGCTAATACCTAAGGCTTTTTTTAGGCGCTTTTGGTCCGCAGAATTCCCCATCCTTGCATAGTCTGTAGCACAGTCAATGCATTGATGTATCGTATATGGATGATCGCCTGGTTCTCCATAGCCAAATAAATCCACATGCCTATCCAATAGCCTTATTCCACAGCCTGAACACCATTTTTGCTTCTTCGCTTTTTTAATAATTCGGGCACTTATTATCATTACTCACCTCCATCGGATGAATTACCTGATCCTCTGTTAGGCTCTTTCCCGCACCAACAGCATGCACCTTTTTTGTTTTGCCATAAGGTCGAGTGGAATCCGGCGTTAAGTGACTTCGGGCATTCTTTCTTTTTAGGGCCAATTCCAAACGCAAATTCTGGGCCAGGTGGTTCTGTTAGGACACCTGGCAGACAGTTGTCTGTGAGGCCATCGCATGGTATCAATTCCCCAATTTTGCATGCACATTCTCCAGGTACATAAAGTCCCTGATACCCTTCTAGTTCCAATGCAATTCCTAGAATTTCTAACGCTGTGATCATCATTTTCCTCCGGTTCTAATCCAGCCCTGGCAGGGCTTCGACGACTCGGGTAAACCACGCAACGTCTTCGTCGCCGTGGTGGCTGCAAACCTTGCGGTACCGGCAGTATCCTGAGCGGTGCACACAAACATCGGGGTTCCTCGGCCAGAAACCCTCCTTCCTGTAGTGCCCAATCAGGTTAGCCGTCGCTATTGTATCCTGCTCCCATCTGCCGAGCGCAGCAACAGGAACCTCAACAACTGTTCGGTAGGCGAAGGATTCCCCACGCTCTTGCAGTTTACGGATGGTCTTCGCGCACCGTTTGCTTTCGGCCTCCAGACCGAAGCCTAGCTGCCTGGCAGTGGCGAGCCAAATATCAAGCGTGGTGTCGCAAGCCTTCTGGCTCATGCCCCCCATGCCCGAACCTCCGCACTTGGAACAAAAGGTATCTTTCTCGCCTTTCTTGTTTTCGTATTTTGTGCCCTTGCATTTCATGCACTTGACTGGATCTGGAACCGACGGTGCCTTCGAGCGGATGACGTCAATGAGCGCGGTTGTCACCGGCCTTCCCATCAGTTGTGTTGCCGACCACATCTTTCCAATGAGTTCGAGTTTCAATCCGAGCAACCGTTCTACCTCGGTTACCTCATTGGATGTGGTGAAATGACGGACAAGCACTGCCGGTGGTAGTGCTTCCCGCATAACCACACCATCAATTCTGTCCGCGTATTTCCATTGGCTCTCACCGAGCTGTGCCCTCACGAACTTGTCAACAACAGGGTAGCCGTCCGACTTAGCGAACTCAAAATATCCTGGATGAACAGTGTCATAGTGAGCGAGTACGCGGCGAGCTTCTTCGACTGCCGCACAAAGCTCTTTCTCCGATCTCTCTAGATCATCTCCCCTCATGTTTCCCCTGAGCTTCCGGATCTTGTCCGCGTAAACACGGAACACTGACTCCACCGCCACCTCAACCCTCAGTGGATCAGTTGGTCTCTTGAGTACCTGGTCGACAATCGGCACAACGTCCCGTTCGCGCAACGCGGTATGAAGCACTCCTCTTAAACCGGCAGGCCACGGTGGTGGCCGGTAACCTTTGAGCCGGTAATCCTTGCAGTACTCGATCTCAAATCGCCTCGGGCACATTAACGACCAGAGCATTCGCGGGGTGACGAGATTCTCCGGTCTGATCTCTGGGTTGGTGGTCATTGCCTCTTCCTCCTGCTGCGCGGCTGCTAGTTAGCGAAAGTAGGAATGAACGTTTCACCATATTCCGATTCAGTTACCTCCTCGAGCAAATCCTCTGGCGCTACATCCAGGGCCTCGGCGAATTCCTTGAGCACTGAAGCCTTGGGATCTCCGCGCTGAATTATGTCCCTGATGCGCTGTTGACTCTTCCCAAGCTGTCTGGCTAGTTCGCGCATTGACCACCCTTTTTCATGGAGCACAAGTTCGATGCGAGCTCTAAAGTGGTTCACCTGTTTCTCTGTCATGCTGACCTCCGTTGCTGAAAATCTTTCCAATGAACACAAAAATATTCATTACCTTAGTTACCTATTCGCGACAATATTTTTATCCCTGTAGAGAGTTTGTTCTACTGCCCCTTCCGTAAACCATATTCTGCCGCCAAGGTGTCCACAAAATTAGCTGCTAGATTCAGGAGTTCTGTCTGGCGATGTCGCGGAATCTTCCTCTCCAGCGATGGTGCTTCATAGGCGCGAATCAGCTCCGCTGCCCTGAGCATTCCACGCCGAACATTGAGATCGGCCTCCTTCCCCGAGACGACTTCCTGCTCCTCCCTCCTGAGTTCTTCTATGCTGTCCTCAGTGTCACCTCCACCCTGTCCTTCGACGGACTGAGCTAGGCGTCCGAGCGCTTTGATGAGCGCTGGCAATTGGCTGTTAAAGAAGCGATTTCCCATATTCGTATTGTAGAACGGTATTCCACCCATTTTACGTAACCTCCTCCATTTTCTGTACGTTCATACTGTTTTCTGGCTGAGCGCTTCCGAGCGCCTCCGAGTCCTCCTTTCAGATTTAAACACAAGCCCCTGGCCTCGCGACGGTTCTCGCCGGACTCAGGGGCTCCTCGTTCCTCTCAGTTGGTTGGTCCCTCGGGTACACCGTTAGGCATCAGATACGTCATGATCTGTTCGAAATCGGTTACTCTGACCATTACCGGACCCTTCTTGTTCATCTGCTCCACTGATAGCGCGAAGCTGATGGTCAGAGAGCTGATGAGCATATGCAGATAGTCGCCGTCCAGGGGGGCACCTTTCTGCAGGTATTCCGTAACGGTCTTGGCGTCTTTCAGGTTATCGCGTAGGCCAGCCTTCCTATCCAGTTTATTATTGAGCAGCAACTCGGTCCGTGAATACATGTTCCGGATTGGAGCCTGGAGCACGTGTGCAGTTTTCATAGTCTTAAACCTTTCCGAAGAAACCGTGCATTTTGTGCTCGTCCTTGAGCGCGTCAGAAAGGAACACGGTTTCGTCGCTGAATTTCTCATTAATCTCTGAGCGGCAGGAGCTGCCAACCAATATGGAGTAGCAGCTAAAATCCAACCTGTCCCTGCACTCATTAAAACCGTTAAGGAACTCCGTAGAAACATTCGCACATCCGTCGGTTACCATAACTATGTCGGCTTTCTTCAAGGCTCCATTATCGGCAATTAATTTAACCGCGCTGGCTAGTGGCTCTTCGAAGTTTGTCCCGCCAGAGGCCGCGAAAAAA
>Ga0180432_10000893_pt1 | contig 48226 bp, 40 predicted proteins | sample SS_ome_10_FD_132414 | JGI IMG/M metagenome (GOLD analysis project Ga0180432, IMG submission 132414) | Hypersaline lake sediment archaeal communities from the Salton Sea, California, USA - SS_1_MS_2 metaG | ecosystem: Environmental > Aquatic > Non-marine Saline and Alkaline > Hypersaline >...
CATTCACAATGGAGGAGCTTATTGCCGATCATTTACCTGATGTGTCCAACTATCCGTGTTACTCGTGGATGGGGCCGAAAACTGCCCCCGTAAAAAAGGCGACACCTCTTGACTAACTCACCGCTAGTTCGAAGAACTGCTGCTGACTATGGTAAGTTTGAGCTTGAGCGGGGCAAAAGAGTCTTAGTTGCTGGGTTGGGAAGTGTCGGCTCGAACCTAATTTCATTCTTGGAATCGGCTGGTGTAGCTGAGTTTCGACTGGTTGATCCTGATGTCTTGTCCATAGAAAACATCGAAAGACATCTTCTGGGACTCAACGATGTCGGCAAGAACAAAGCTGAGGCCGTGCGTGACTACCTGCAAAGGAAAAACCCGTTGACCGTAGTGTACACTCGAAGAAGCAGAATTGTTCAACTAGCTCTTCAAGAGCCGACGTTTCTGAGTGATAGTGATTGCTTCTTTTTCTGTACTGGTGACTTCAATTCTGAAATGTGGCTGGCATACAACTTACGTCTAAACGACTGGAATCGCCCTGCGTTTTTCGTTTGGGTGGAGCCTTACGTCGCCGGTGGACACTGTGTCTACTCATCCGGGAATGACGAGATAGCCTGGGATACTCTTTTCGATGATCACAAATTTGTCTATAATGTTATCGCGAATAAGGTGCATGATGCGGTAGACTTTACGAGGCGAGAAGCTGGTTGTCAAGTCACCTATCTTCCGTACAGCGCATCAACTCTCGATTTGTTTCTTGCAGCGATATTTCCCAAGATGCTCAAGGTGTTTAGGGAAAAAGACAAGAAGAGCCGATGCTTTTCCTGGATTGGAGACTTGGATACCCTGCAGGCTATGGGTATTGAGACATCAGAGCATGCCAGGAATATTGGTTCTCTCAGCCTGATAGAAAGGTCAGTATGCTGAGAGTAGAAATCCGGGACAAGCATATTTACCTTACTAGAACCGTGGTTGACATCCTCTGTCAATTTCGACAACTAAAACAAGCGAAGAACGAAAACGGAGGGATCATCCTTGGACAAACCAGCAAAGATGAGCAACAAATACTTGTGTGTCGCGCCTCCGTTCCCGGTAGTCAAGAGAGAAGTGGAAGGCTGTCTTTCCACAGGGACAGGAGAAAGGCTCAACAGATCATAGAATACGAATTCTATAATAGCGATGGCAGAAACACCTACTTGGGAGAGTGGCACACACATCCTGCCAAGGAAGCGGTTCCATCGTCTCAAGACATCAGTATGATTATGGAGCAATTCGCGACCAACGAAATGAGAATCGAATTCATACTCCTGTTAATCGTCACTTGGGAAGAACTGTTTGTAGGACTACATGATGGCCAGACGATGTATTCCGCTACCGTAAGGGACTTCTGCGCAACTCTTTGACTTAGCCACAATCTGTGAAATAGATGATGGCAAATGCATCCTTACGTCACTGATTCTAATGAACGTAGACTAGTGCCATTGCTTCTGGCGATTGTAAGCATGTTAGCAGCTTGGGGGCTTCACGAAATACTGGAAGTGATCAGCCTGTCCACTCCGTGGTGGTTTGACATGCCATCGTTAATGGGATTTTACGGTCTGTTCTATGGCTCTTTTGACAAATGGCTCTGGCGGATTCCGATTTTACGAAAAGTCGGACTGGTGAAAGTACCAGACATTGCCGGTAAATGGAAAGGGTATATAACCTCATCATTCGATGAACATCAAGACCATTGTGAAGCGTCTATTGAGATCTGCCAGACTTGGACCAAGATCAGAATCAATCTGGAGACTGAGACCTCAAGGTCTTACAGCCAGACAGCAGCAGTTCTCACTGAGATACCCCATTGTACCGCTATTAGTTATGAATATGTGAACGAACCCAAAGCGCCTGCAAGAACAACAATGCATATTCACAGAGGTACTGCAAGACACACTTTGTGCATAGTCGATGACACTGAATCGTTTGACGGCGAGTACTACACAGGACGCGACAGAGGGACTTTCGGTGCTCTGCATTTCACCAGACAGAAGGTGTCAAGAGGAGATGAGCCCCTCAACTAGTTGCCGCAAGTTATGATCAGTGCGGAGGCTGCATACCCCCCGCTGCCCGTGCAATAGATTACCCGGTGGCTGAAGCAAACAGTTTCCATCACACCTGCAGATCACTTCCAGCCCTTCGATGGGCTTTCCAAGCAGGCTGTATTCATCCACAGCCGCCGCCTCCAGTCCATCCCAGGCAACCTATTCCTGCGTCAGCACCGGTTTTCGCCTGATATAGGGCCATCGATTTTGACAGTGTGTAATAGGCGTTTGTTGGCTGCCCCATCGATGAGATTCCGCCGTGTCCAAGAACGGTCGAGCCCCTCGTTATCACCAGTTAAGCGGAAACTGACACGGCCGCATCCTGCTCCCCGGCACCGCCCATTCCCAAAGGAGACCCGCCCGCCCCACCCCGGCGACCGCTTCGTGCTAGGGGTCCAGTTATCCTCCCTCATCTCCCCGTCCCCTGGTCTCCGTGTCCCCCGCTCTCTTGACTCTTCCCTGAGCTCGAATAGAATACGTCTCAGTGCACTCCCAAGCTCCCAGAACAGGAGGCCCCATGACAGACCCAAGAGCCACCAAGCTCGCCTCCGAGATCGACGTCGAGATTCAGGCGCTGCCCGAGCGCAACACGCCCAGCGTGCGGGCCGTCCGCCGCAGGTACTCCCGGCGTCTCAAACAGGAAACCCCGGAGTTCGTGCTCGGCCTGGCCCGGGAGCTGCTCAAGACCTACGGTCACCGGTGGGTGGCTTACGAGGTGATCCAAGACCACAAGGCCGCCTTCCAACGCCTGGGAGAAGCCGAACTCGAGGCCCTGGGCCAGGGCATAGACAGTTGGTCGTCCGTCGACACGTTCGCGCGCACGCTGTCCGGCCCGGCCTGGCTCCGGCGGCAGGTGCCCGACGAGGTAATTCACAGGTGGGCGCGCTCGGATGATCGCTGGTGGCGGCGGGCGGCGTTGGTCAGCACCGTGGCGCTCAACACGCGCTCTCGCGGTGGCAGCGGAGACACCCCCCGCACACTCGCGGTGTGTCGCCTCCTGGTGGACGATCACGACGACATGGTGGTCAAAGCCATGTCGTGGGCCTTGCGCGCCCTGGCGCCCCACGATCCCCAGGCCGTGCGCGCCTTTCTCGGCGAATACGCGGGCAGGCTCGCGGCGCGCGTGACGCGCGAGGTGAACAACAAGCTCACCACGGGGCTGAAGAGCCCACGGCGGAGGAAGCGCGAATAACGAGGACATCCAGTGGCGGGTAGTCCTCCGCGAATCTTTGCGAACCTTGCGTGCTTTGCGGTGAGTAAGGAGCCGCCAACACAAATAGGGTGGACTACTCAGTGGCGAATTGTCGGAAGATGAGAAAACTCTGGCCATTTACCTTCTACTTCTTACTGCTTGCAGCGGCTGCCTTCGTGTCGCCCTTCATCGTGCTCTACTATCAGGGATTGGGATTCACAGGCACGCAAATCGGCCTGCTGACCGGCGTAGTTCCACTCATCACTCTGCTCAGTGCTCCGCTATGGACGGGGATCGCCGACGCGACGCATCAGCACCGGCTCTTGATGAGTCTGGCCATCCTGTTCGGGGTGATAACGACATTTGTATTCCCCTTTCTTAATGCATTCGTGCCAGTCTTACTGATCGCTGTTCTACTCCATACCTTCCTGGCGCCGATTACGCCCTTGGCCGACAGCGCTACCATGTTCATGCTGGCTGACGAAAAAGAGATGTATAGCCGCATTCGTCTGGGTGGGACGATCGGCTACGGGATCGTTGCCCCCATTGCGGGGCTGCTCATCCAAAACCACGGCTTGAGATTAGCGTTCTGGGGATGTGCGATCCTTCTCCTTTTGGGATTCATCGTCAGTCAGAGATTTGTCTATGGCCAATTGGAGGCGCATAATCCGCCCAGGGGGCGCGTTCGCACCCTGCTGGCGAATCCCCGCTGGCCCCTTTTCCTGGTCGTGGCATTTACTGGCGGTGCGGGGCTCGCCACGTTCAACAACTACCTTTTCCCATACATGGAAGAATTGGGGGCGAATGAATCAATGATGGGACTCGCGCTCACGGTTGGCACGATCTCCGAGATTCCCACACTCTTCTTCGGCAATCGACTCATCAAGCACCTCAAGCCATACGGACTGCTCATGTCGTCAATGGTGGTCATCGGCCTCCGCATGCTATTGCTTGCCGCATCCGAAACGCCGAGTCTCGTCCTGGTCATCCAGCTTCTCAACGGCCTGAGCTTTCCTACTATGTTGGTGGCAGGCGTCTCGTATGCTGACGAAAATGCTCCGGCAGGTATGAGTACAACCGCGCAAGGGCTCTTCAGCGCCATGGTTTCGGGATTTGGGATGGCTGTGGGTGGGTTCATCGGCGGCTCGTTATTGGAGAGCATAGGAGGGCGCGGCCTTTATCTTGTCTTTGGAGTAGCTGTGCTTGCTATCGTAGCCATTGTCGTGCTCATTCAAAGACACCTGCCCGCAGAGCAGAAGACATTGCCCAACGCCGTGATTGACTGAGCCACAGCGTTCATCGCTATCATAGCCACCTGCTCGACGTGTGACGCCGTCTGACTCGGCGCTGACGCCTTTCTGCCCTTGCTCCCCACGTTTGACGGCCAGTCTCCCGCAGTAGGGCAGCGCTCTCCCCCATCCACCTAGGGGTCAGGAGTTGATGTTTTCACCGCCTAGGTGTATCATCGCACCTGATGAGGAGGATCATATGAAGGGGTATGGAGCCGAGACGTTCGGCGAGCGATTTGCTGATGTATACGACACTTGGTACGGCACCAAACTCGCCGAGGAAACGACGCAGGAGTCCGTGAAGGTGCTCGCCGATCTCGCCGCAGGCGGGACGGTCCTGGAACTCGCGATTGGTACCGGGCGGGTGGCGCTCCCGCTCGCCGCGCGGGGACTGTCGGTGCACGGCATCGACGCCTCGGAGGCAATGGTCGCGAAGCTCCGCGAGAAACCGGGCGGTGACGCCATCCCGGTGACGATCGGCGACTTCGCCGACGTCGCCGTCGACGGCGCGTTCGATCTGGTCTTCGTGGTGTTCAACACGCTCTTCAACCTGACGTCCCAGGACGAGCAGGTACGATGCTTCCACAACGTGGCGCGGCACCTGACCGCCGGGGGCGTGTTCGTCGTGGATGCGTTCGTCCCCGGCATCTCCGGCGCCGTGGACAATCAGGCCGTGCGTACGGCTCACATCACAGCCGACTCTGTCTATCTTGAGGCATCGGTGCACGATCCGGTCACGCAGACTGTGCAATACCAGTACATCGAGATCACCCAGGATGGTACGCGGCTGTACCCGGTTCTCTTGCGCTACGCATGGCCCAGCGAGCTCGACCTCATGGCGCGGCTGGCCGGCCTCGAACTGCGCGAGCGGTGGGGAGGGTGGGACCGCTCGCCCTTCACGGCGTCGAGTTCAGTGCATGTCTCAGTGTACGCCCGCGGACAGAGCCGCTGACGTCGTGGCGATCACCGACGGGCGCTTGGATTTTGGCCCCAGAAAGCGGGAATCATAGTGTCGGGCATAGTGGCCTTCCCCCGAGTTGGTGGACAGGGATTTAAGCAAAGGTCAGCGCTCCTTGATGGAAGAGCTGCTCATAGGCCTCCGGTGGGTGGCTTACGAGCTGATCCAAGACCACCGGGCCGCCTTTCAACGCCTGGGAGAAGCCGAACTCAAGGCACTGGGCCAGGGCATAGATAGTTGGTGGTCCGTCGATGCTTTCGCGCGCACGCTGTCCAGCCCGGCCTGGCTCCGGCGGCAGGTGTCCGACGAATTGTAGGGGCGACCCTTGTGGTCGCCCGGTAGGTGATCCACTGAAGTCATTGATAGTAAAACCCTTTCATGCTAAAATAGCCCGAGTCGCAGCGAAGACCTGACCAATCGATATACACACGTAACAGGGAGAACAGACGATGCCGGAGTTGATGGACGAGGAAACCAGGGCAGAGCTAGAGCAGATTCTGTCCCAGATGGACCAGCCGGTGACGCTGGCGCTGTTCACCGACCCGGCCGAGTGCCCCACGTGCGAGACACAACGGCAAGTCCTGGAATCCGTCACCGCGCTCTCTGACAAGCTCGAGCTGAGGGTGTTCGACGCCCAGGAGAATCGGGCTGAGGCGGAGCAGTACGGGATCGACAAGTTCCCGGCCACGGTGCCGTTGGGAGAGCAGGACTACGGGATCAGGTTCTTCGGCATCACCGGCGGCGAGGAGTTCCGCTCCTTCCTCCAGACCGTCATGATGATCTCCACGGAGGTCTCCGGCCTGCCGCCCGAGCTCGAGGCCCTGGTGCGCAATATCCACGAACCGGTGCACGTTCAGGTCTTCGTCACCCTCACCTGCCCGTACTGCCCCAAAATGGTCCACACGGCTCACCAGTTCGCCTACGTCAACGACAACGTCCGGGCCGACATGGTCGAAAGCGCCGAGTTCCCGGAGATGATCACGAAATACCAGGTCGAGGGCGTCCCCCGCACCATCATCAACGAGACGACCGTGCTGGAGGGCGCGCACCCCGAGGGCATCTTCTACATGACGATACTCCGGGCCGTGGCCCCCGAGGAGTACAAGCAGATCGAGGCGGCAATGCGGGACGTGCAAGGCCTGCGGAACGTAGCGCCCCTGGACGAGTCCCAGACCTACGACGTCGTGATCATCGGCGGAGGCCCGGCGGCGATGTCGGCCGCGCTGTATGCCGCGCGCAAGAGCCTGAACGTGGGGCTCGTGGCGCAGAAGATCGGCGGCCAGATGACCTACACGGCCCGGATAGAGAACTACCTGGGATTCCCGGGGATCGAGGGCAACGAGCTCCTGGAGAGATTCCAGTTCCACATGGAGTCCTACCCCCTGTCTGAGCTCGTGGGGGTCCAGGTTGCCTCGGTGAGCCAGGAGGATGAACGCTTCGTCGTTCTCACCGGCGACGGCCAACGCTTTGAGGCCCGCTCGGTCATCTACTGCGCCGGCAAGGAATACAAGCGCCTGGGCGTGCCCAACGAGGACCGCTTCATGGGGCGCGGCATCGCCTTCTGCGCGACGTGCGATGCGCCCCTGTACACCGGGCGGCGCGTGGCCGTCGTGGGCGGGGCTAACTCGGCCTTCACGGCCACGCGGGATCTGCTGAGCTTTGCGCAGGAGATACACCTGATCCACCGGCGCGAGAGCTTCAAGGCCGACACGGCATTGGTCGAGGAGGTCCAGGGCAACCCGATGGTCGAGTTCCACACGCCATACCAGGTGGTCGCCTTCGTCGGCGAGCAGCGGCTCACCGGCGTCGAGATCCAGCCCGTTCAGGATGGACCCAGCGAGATCCTGGAGGTGGACGGCGTGTTCCTCGAGATCGGCCTCTCACCCAACAGCCAGCCCGTGACCGACCTGATCGGGCTGAACGAGCGGGGCGAGATTCCGGTCCACCCGGACCGGTCCACCGAACTCCCGGGCTTCTTCGCCGCCGGAGACGTGACCGACGTATCGGAGAAGCAGATCTCGGTGGCCGTGGGCGACGGCGCTCTGGCCGCGCTGACGGCCTACAGGTACCTGTTGGACAACAAGCTGGTGACCAGGAAAGCCGTGGTCGACGAGGACTGGTTGTGAGTCACGGACGCACCATAGAGACGACGCAAGGATAGCGTACAGACATGCCGCTTAACCTTCCCCCAGAGTCCCTTGAGGCAGAGAGACGATACCGCGAGGCCAAATCGGTCCCGGACAAGATCGCCCGTCTCGAGGAGTTCCTCGGCACCATCCCCAAGCACAAGGGCACGGACCGCCTGCGGGCCAGTCTGCGGCGGAAGCTGTCCAAACTGAAAGACTCGTCTCAAGCCAAGAAGGCCATCAGCAGGCAGGAATCGGTCTTCCACATCGACAAGGAGGGCGCCGGGCAGGTGGCCCTGGTCGGCCAGGCCAACGTGGGCAAGTCGGCCCTGGTGGCAGCCCTGACCAACGCCACGCCCGAGGTGGCGGAGTATCCGTTCACCACCTGGACGCCCACCCCCGGCATGATGCCGGTAGAGGACTTCCAGGTCCAGTTGATCGACACGCCCCCCGTGAACCGGGAACACGTGGAGCCGGAGTTGCTCAACCTGATTCGCCGGTCGGATCTCATCCTGTTGGTCGTGGATCTGCAGGCATACCCAATTCAGCAGCTCGAGGACACGGCCGCCTTCCTGGAGCAACACCACATCGCCCCACCCCGCCCGGCAGACCGCTATCCCGAACCACAGCAGATGACCTTCATCCCGCTGCTGGTCGCGGTCAACAAGACCGATGACGAGCGCCTGGACGAGGATTTCGAGGTCCTGTGCGAACTGCTCGGCGACGAGTGGCCTATGATCCCCGTCTCCGCAGCCACGGGGCGACACTTCGACCGCTTCAAGCAGGCCGTGTTCGAAAGACTGGAGATCATGCGCATCTACTCCAAGCCCCCCGGCCAAGAGCCCGATCTGAGCGCGCCGTTCGTGATGAAGAAAGGGGGCACGGTGGAGGAGTTCGCCGGCAGAGTGCACCAGGATTTCCTCGCCCAACTGAAATCGGTTCGCGTGTGGGGCAGCGCCACGTTCGACGGGCAGATGGTAAGCCGCGACCACGTCCTGCACGACGGCGACGTGGTCGAACTGCGCACGTAGCACGATACGCGCCGAGGCTGGAAGCAAGTCGTAGGGGCGCGGTAACCGTTCAGGTGACCGGCACTTGAACGTAGTCTGGTGATGATGGTTAATGTTCCACCGCTGAGAAATCACATTGAGACGAAGTTCTTCAAGTGCCGGTCACCTCACGTGCTGGTTTTTCCTTGTACCTAAACGCTTACACGGCGCGGTTTCCGCGCCCAAAGCAAGCGGCAGCAAGACCCAATACCGTAATCAAGGAGGCCAAATGGCCGCGGTGAAAGCCCGTTTCTCTAAGCTCGTGCTCGTCGTTCGATGGATCGCCAGGATACTCAGCATCCTCGTGATCGGCATCATCCTGCTGTTCTTCGTAGGCGAGGCCGACTTCAGCCAGCCGGTGAACCTCAGCCTTAAGGAAGGGATCGGGCTGCTGTTCTTCCCCCTGGGCGTGTTGGTCGGGATGGTCGTCGCCTGGCGCTGGGAGGGCATCGGCGCGGCCATCACCGTTGGAAGCCTGGCCGCGTTCTATCTCTCCCACTTACTCCTGTGGCACGACTTCCCGAGTGGCCCGTACTTCGCCCTGTTTGCGTCGCCCGGCGCGATTTTCGGCATCGCCTGGCTGCTCTCACGCCCAAGGCAGAAACGCCAGCCCGCCGGCTAGCGCCGGCGGACGACGTCGCCGTTCACCGCCTGCGCGTCACCACGTAGTCAGCCAACGCGCACAGCGTGTCGCGTGCCGCATTGCCGGGTAACGCCATCAGCGCATCCTGGCCCCGGCTGGAAGCGGCAGCCGCCTCGGCCAGCGACGTCTCGATCGCGCCCGACGCGCGGATGGCGTCCACCGCCGCACGCACGCGGGCCTCGTCCCGCTCGCCAGACAGCACCCCACCCACGACGGAATCGTCCCCGGCCGTCTCCAGGTAATGGACCACGGGCAAGGTCGCGACGCCGTGCCCCAGGTCGCTGCCGGCCGGCTTGCCCAACTGCGCCTCGTCGCCGACGAAGTCCAGCACGTCATCCACGATCTGGAACGCGATCCCCAACTCCCAACCGAAGCGGCGCAGCGCGGAGACGTGGGCCTCGTCTGCCCCGACGAGAATGCCCGCCATCTCCGTGGCGGCGGCGCAGAGCGAGGCCGTCTTGGCCCCAATGTGGCGGAAATACGTCTCGCGGTCCCTATAGCCCCCCACGGTCGCGAGCATCTGCCTGATCTCCCCGGCACACATAGCACACAGCGTGTCGGCAAGCACCTTGAGCGCGCGGGGCCGCTCGAGCTCCGCGACGAGCGATACCGCCATAGCCATGAGATAGTCGCCGGCCAGCACGGTCGCCCCGGTCGGCCACATCGTGTGAAGCGTCTTCCGACCCCGTCGCGTGGGCGACTCATCCACCACGTCGTCGTGTATCAGCGTCGCCGTGTGCAGCATCTCGACTGCGGCCGCCAGCTTGTAGAAGGGCACGCTGGAGGGGACGAAGACCTGGCCAGACAGGATCGCCAGCGCGGGGCGTATGCGCTTGCCGCCGCCCAACAGTGAACCCAGCTTCGAGCCCAGGGGCTCTTCGATCCGGGCCACCGCCTCGTGCAGCCACCAATCTACCTGGGCCATGTCCGCGCGGATCGGCTCCAGCGGCGGTATGAGACGTGTTCCCTTATCCGATCTCATTCGTCCATTCGTCCATGCGGCCAGGATGGCCGCGCCAAGGTGGGACGCACTTGGTTTTCGTTCGAGAATTCGACTTCCAGCACTTACAAACGCTTCAATGGCCATCAAAGGCGGACGTCCGCGTCCGCGTTTTCGAGCCAGGAAGTGCGTCCCACCTGAGTAGTAGCCACCCTCATTCGTCTATGCGTCCATGCGGCCAGGATGGCCGCGGTCCGACGGTGGCGGCGAAGCACCGGTTGAGTCGATGAAACAGGATGGATCCTCAGCCAGATAGTCGCCGGTGGTGGCCCAGGACCGCCCCCGGCAGCCACCGCACAGCCACCGGTAGCGACACTCCCCGCACCGCCCCTGCAGGCGCGCCTCCCGCTCCCGCAGATCCCTGAACACGGGTGAGTCGGCCCAGATCGCCGCAAACGGCGTGTGGCGCACGTTGCCGCAACTCACCTCGATAAAGGGGCACGGCCAGACCTCCCCGTCGGGCTTGATGTACACGAAACCGCGCCCCGCCGAACACCCATGGAAGACCAGTTCCGCCAGGCGCAGGAGCGGGCCGCCCTGGATGCCCGCCCGCTGCAGCAGAAAGGGCCAATACTGAGGGCCGGCCACCGGCTCCATGATGGCACGGGTGTGGCGCTGTGCCCGGGCCATGAAGCGGATCAGGCGCTCGTTGGCGCCCAGGTCCAGAGCGGCGTCCCCGATAGCGCAGCCCCGCCCCACCGGCACCAACTGGTACATGAGCACGATGCCGGCCCCCAGGTCATCGACCAAAGCCATCAACGGCTCCATCTGATCCAGGTTGTAGTCCATGGCCGTGATGTTGACGTGCAGCAGGATGCCCGCCTGCCGGAGGGCACGTATCCCCTCCAGGGCAGCCTCGAACGCGCCGTGCTGTCCCCGCACGTAGTCGTGGGTCTCGGCGTCGAAGCCATCCAGGCTCACCGCGGCGATCACCACGCCGTACCGGCGCAAGCGCCGGGCCACCGCATCGTTTATCAGCGTGGCGTTGGTGGCTATCGTGTTGGTGAATCCCAGAGCCTGAGAGTAGGCCAACAGCTCGAACAGATCGCGGCGCACCAACGGCTCGCCGCCCGTGAAAGCCATCATGCGGAAGTCGTCCACCTCGGCCAGTTGGTCCAGGAGGCGCTTGGCTTCCGCGGTCGTCAGTTCGTCGTCCGCCGGCTTTCCGCCCGCGGCATGACAGTGGATACAGTGCAGGTTACAGGCGGACGTCATCTCCCAGACGGGGTGCGCCGGGAAACCGATACACCCCATGCCCCGTGCCCCGGCGGCCCCGGGCAGACATTGGAAGCCGTACCTGAGCATCCAGCCCGGCAGGTGCCGCCAGCCGGACAGAGCAGCCACGTAGAGCGCGCTCAGCGCCTGCCGCAGTATCAGGCTAGGCGGCCACCAGAACGGTCGCACCCGGCGCGTTGGCCGCTCTCCCCATTCGGGCAACCATTCCGTATGAAGGGAACGGCTCCGCCCTCTCGCAGTCAAGTCACGAAAGCCAGGATATAGACAGCCGTCGTGCCCAGGTTCACGAGCAGGTTGGCAGCGCATAGTTTCTCCAGTGTCGTCCGATCCCGCCAGCGCCCGCGCAAAACCAGCACGACCAGGGCCAGCGAAAGAAGCAGGACGGGCAGATAGAAGTACAGCGCCCGTGTGGGCACGCCGTACCGCAGGGAGAGCGCCATCGCCACTCCGCTTCCCAGGCTGGCCAGTGCGTACAGACCGGATGCCCGCTCCCGCCCCAAGCGCACCGTGAGGTTGGTCTTCCCCGTCGCCGAGTCGGCTGGGTAGTCAGGAAACTCGTTGAGCAGAATGACGTTGAATATGGTGAGGCCCACGGGAACCGATAGCCAGTGGACCAGGGGCGCAACCCGGCCCACCTGCAAGTAGTAGCCCACCGCCACCGGCAGCCAGCCGTAGCAAAACGCGATCCACAGCTCGCCGAACCCCGTGCGCACCCATCGCACGGGCCGGGTGGAATAGAAGAACCCGCCCAGCATGCCTACTACGCCCATGGGGATAGTCCAAGGCCCCGTGCGATAGCCCAGTTGAAGCACCAGGCCGACCCCGGTCGCGAGGAGCAGGCTGGCCAGCGAGGCCCACAGCGCGGCGCGACGGGGCAAGAGGCCGCGCTGCAAGACGCGCGAGCCGCCCGCGAAGCGGCTAGCGCTCAAGCGCCCCGAGACAGACATGGCATGTCCCGCGGAATCCTCGGCCTCATCCCAGTACTCCCCTGCGTAGTAGGTGGCCAGCATCACCAGCACCACGCCCACCACGCCCCAGATGCAGATATCCCAGCGGAAAACGCCGCCCTGTCGCCAGGCCAGCACCCCACCCAGAATGAACGGCAGCACGCCCACGGAGTGAAACGGCGGGCGAGAGAGGGCAAACCAGGCAGACAGCTTCTGGCGGATCAATGCGCCCCCTCGTCGAGCTCGAACGTTAACGTTGTGTTAACAGTCATGTGTCCTCCAGCGCCTGGGCGATCACCTCAGCCAGTTGCTCCAGGCTGGGAGGCTTCAGCATCCAACCCACCATCCCCTGAGTTTGCAGACTGTCAAGTTGCCGTTCCAAGGGATGACCGGTCAACAGAAGCACCCGGGTCTCCAATCCCCGCTGTCTCAGAGACCTAAGCAACGCGATTCCCCCCATCCCCGGCATGACGACGTCACTCAACACCAGCGCCACCTCGCTGCCGCGCTCCTCCAGCACAGCCAATGCCTCCCGCCCTTCCACTGCCTCCAACACCTGATAGTTCAATAACCTGAGGCTCTCCACCAACGCTGCGCGCGCCGCCGGGTTGTCCTCCACGACCAGGATGGTCTCCCCCTGTCCCTGGGCCAGATCAGTCATCGCCGCACCCGGTACCTCCGCCGGATGGCTAGGCAGGGCCGGCAGGTAGATCGTGAAGGCCGTACCACGGCTAGGCTCACTGTCCACACCAATCTCGCCCCCGTGCTGTTTGACAATGCCATACACCTGCGCCAAACCCAGGCCGCTGCCCTGACCGGGTTCTTTGGTGGTGAAGAAGGGGTCGAATATGTGGGGCAACACCTCAGCCTTGATGCCCGTGCCCGTGTCCGACAGTGTCACCTGAACCCACTCCCCGGCGTCCACCCCAGGGAGCGGAGCGTCCTCGCACCCCGTGATCTGGATGCGCTCCAATCCGATATGAAGCTCTCCGCCGTCCGGCAGCGCATCCCGTGCATTGAGCGCCAGGTTCATCATCACTTGCTGGATGCGCGTCGGGTCAGCCTTGACCGTGTACTCGTCCGGACCATACGACAGGTCTATGGCGATATTCTCCGGCAGTGTCCGCTCCAGCAACTTGACGTGTTCCTTGACGAGGAGCAGCAGATTCAGCGGTTTGCGCTCAATCACCGCGCGCCTTCCGAAGTCGAGTATTTGCTGGATCAGCTTGGTCGCGTACTTCGCCTGCTGGTCAATCGTGGCCAGCCGCTCACGGTTCTGCTTTGACAGACCCGGTGTCCGCGCCATCATCTGGGCATACAGGGCAATGGCTGCCATGATGTTGTTGAAGTCATGTGCGATACCTGCAGCCAACTGTCCCACGGTAGCCAGCCGTTCCCGCTGTTGCGCATGCCGCTGGATAAACCGCTCCTGGGTTACATCCCGCACGACGAGCACCCATCCCCCCGGCCCGGGCCCCGTTTCGAGAGATCGGGCGATGACCTCGAATACCCGGCCATCCGTTGCCACTTCGTGCCACAGGCCCTCGGGCGGCGAGTTCAGCAGCGCTGCCAGCGGATGGTCCCCCAGATGGATGAGCGTGTCGCCCACGCGCGCACCGGCTAGAACGGCCAGTGACTGCTCGGCGACCGGGTTAGCCAGTACAACCCGGTGCTCGGCGTCCAACAGAAGCATGCCCGCCGGCACGGTGTCCATAATCTGTTTCACCCTTTGGACCTGCTCCTGGACCTGCGCCAGCAAGCGCTCTCGCTCCGCTTCCGCCAACTGGCGATCGACGAGAGTGCTCTGCAAGTCCTGCATCAACTGCGCCTTGCGCCAGGCCGCAGCCATCTGATGCGCAAAGGCGGTGATGGCCGCCACATCCTCCTGCCTCAGGTCATCTGACCGTACCAAGAGCACTCCGATTACCTGATCGTCGGCTATGAGCGGTGCACCAACCGCTTTCGCAACACTCAGAGTCCTCACCGTCTGCCCGGCAAGTCGCTTGGCAGGCTCACGCAATAACTGGCGCGTGGCATCACATGCGTCTCCCAGAAAAACGGTCTCCCTCTCCCAGACCACTTTCCCCAACACATCTACAGCTTCGACAGGTATGGCCAAGTCGTCGCGCCTGGAGCCCAGCAGCCGCTCCGCCGCCTCGAACCCGTGGCTGGCGTAGGCGGGCGATATCCGAGTCCGGCTTGCGTCTGTATGGAAAACCGCGCACAGGAAACCGATCTCATCGAACTTCTCCGCAACGGCGGCGAAGACATCCTCGGGCGTCAGAGCCTGCCCCATAGAAAGAGCCACATCGTTCAATGCCTGCAACAGTCGCTCTGTGCGCACCCGCTCGGTTATGTCCTCGTACATGCCCAAGACGCTGACCACCTCTCCATCCGCGTCGCGTAATGGGACTTTACTGGTACGCAACCAGGTTTGCTCGCCACTGGGCATGGTCTGAGGTTCCTCGTAGTTGAGTCTGGCCTCTCCTGTCTCGATCACCTGCCGGTCATCCGCACGGTAACGCTCCGCCTCCGCCACCCAGGGCATATCGTAGTCGCTCTTGCCGATGATGTCGTCAGGCGAATCCAATCCTGCATCAGCAGCAAACTCGCGATTGCATCCCAGGTAGACCAAATCCAGGTCCTTCCAAAAGATAGCCTGCGGGATATGGTCCATAATCAAGCGGAGCATCTGCTGCGATTCGCGCAGCGCCTCCTCTGCCTGCGTGCGAATCGCTTCGATTCGCACGCCCTCGGCGATCTCACCTTGAGCCTGCTGGAGCAGTTGTGCCTTGCGCCAGGCCGCGGCCACTTGGTGGGCAAAGGCAGTGATGGCCGTTACGTCGTTCTCGGTCAGGCTGTCCGACTGCACCGAGAGCACACCAATGACCCGGTCTTCTGCGATGAGAGGAGCGCCGATGGATCTGGACAGGTTCAGGATCCTCGCGATCTGGGCGGCAAATCGCTTGACAGGCCCCGGCAATGCCTGTCTGGCGCGCTCCTGCGTATCCGCCATGAAGACGGTGCGCTTCCCTTGGATCACTTGCTCGTACAGGTCCACCTGCTCAATTGGGATGGAGAAGCTCTCAACCTTGAGGCCCGTCAGCCGCTCGGCGGCCCGGATCGCCGAGGCCCCGTGGCTCAAGTATCTGGGAGACAGCCTGGTCTGAGACTCGTCCATCAAGAACACCGCACAGGAGAGATTGAGACGCTTGAGCTCCTCTCCCACGGCGGCGAATATCCCCTCCGGCGTCAACACCCGCTCCATAGCAACGGCTGCCTGGTTCAGCGCCAGCAGCAATTGCTCTGCCCGCTTGCACTCGGCCACCGCCGCCTCCAACTCGGCGATTCGCCGCCGCATCTCAGTCAGCTCGGCATTGAGTTGGTCTGTACTCTTGTCCACATCCACTACGCTACTCCCCCACCCCACACACAAAGTAAATGAGAATACCCAAACACAAAGAACCACGAAAGGGTGCGACGCTACGGTGTCCCTTTCGTGGCCTTGCTTGCACTCCGGCGTCGTCCTTGGTTCAATCGGCTCCCCAGCGCTGCAGAAAACCGGAGAGCCACGACCAGGGCGGCCCGGCCTTCAGGTCTGGCAAGCGCCGCTTAGCGGCGCCTTACCCGCCAGGCATCCAGCGAGGGCATTGTAGCAACTTTCTGAAGCGTGTCAAGCGCTCATCGACCTTGGGGACGCACCGGAGGTCCCTTTGAGGGGAAAAGAAAGGCCAGATGGATTGCGCGTCTCGGGCTCACGGTCCAGCAGCGGGCACGAGATAGTCGCCGGCCACCCAGCCCTCGATCCGATCCCCGGCTGAGACTACGCGATACCACGGCTGACCGTCCACGGTCACAGGACCATCTACCACAACCACGGCTGTTCCCTCCCGCAGGCGGCCCACAACCGTCCCGGCCGGCGAGTAGCGCACCCGCAAACCCGCCGCCCTCACCCGGTCCACGACGAGCACCCAAGGCGTGGGCGTAGCCGTTGGGCTCGCTGTGGGCACCGGTGTCGGCGTGGGGGTGGCCGTCGAGGTTGGTGAGGGTGTCAGTGTAGATGTGGGGACGGGCGTCCGTGTGGACGTGGCTGTCGGCGTGGGCGAGGGCACGCCCGTCGCGGTGGGCGTGGGGGGAACGTAGGCCTGCAGCCGCGTCGTCGGCACGATGCTCAACGAAAGCGCCACCGTGCGGTTCAGGCGCGTTGCGACCGCCTCCTGGAGCGCGCGGGCGTCCTGGTAAGCCATCGCGCTGAACATGCGGACGGTGACGTCGAGGTGCAGCGTCCCACGTTCGTCCTCCGCGCTCTCCCAGCGCACCAACTCAGCCCCCGGCACCTGAGCCAACTCCGCGTGCAGAGCCGATTCGACGTCCTGTTGGAGACGTACCTCCTGCAGCGATTGGCTGCTCAACACGCCCAGAGGAATCGTCACCAGCAGTAGGAGCACCGCGACACTCCGGAGACCACGCCGCAAGATCAAGGTCCCGCCAGGCTGGTCCGGTTCAGGCCGAAAACCCAGGAAGAAGAACGTAAGTCCCCCGGCAGCCACGATGGAGATCAGGTTCGTCACGAAGAGCAGCAGCGCCCCTCCCGCGACCCACCAGTGCCCCAGCACGAGCGCCACACCCACCGCCGTGAGCGGTGGGGTCAAGGAGGCAGCGACCGCCACGCCGGCCAATGCAGCGGACACGTCCGGCCGGCTCATCGCGTAGGCAGCCGCTGCCCCGGAGATCAGAGCCACAGCCAGGTCCAGAAGCGTGGGGCTGGCGTGAGCCAGTACCTCCTCGGTGATCGAGGCCTCCGGCACGACAAGTCCGACCACACAACCCGTGCCAACCGCCAGTAGCACCCCGCGTAAGGTCGTGCCCAAGGCGCGCAGGAAGAAGCGCTGGTCCCCCTCCACGATGCTCATACCCATGCCGAGTATGGCCGTCATCAAGGGCGCGATCAACATCGCCCCGATGATCACAGCGGGGCTGTTGAGCAACAGGCCCAGCGAGGCCACGGCCGATGCCAGCGTGATCAGCACGGAGAAATCGGTACTGGGCCGCGAACCGCGGCGCACGGTCTTGTAGACCCTGGACTGTTCCTGGGCCGTCAGCCGGGGAATCCATCCAAACGCACGTACCCAGACGCGCTGCAGGAATGACCTCACGTAGGTCAGCCGATACCGCACGACGATCACCGGTATCGGAGCATTCACCAGCACCCCCCGAGGGATATCGCCGATAAGGAAATCACTCACAATATCCGTGCCGCTCGCACCCAGGACCAGCAGATCATATCCCCGGGCTGCCTCGTCCAGAATGCCCTCCACGGTGCCATCGGCCTGGATCACGCGCTTCTGGAGACCATGCGCGTCGTCCAGGCGCTGCAAGACCGTGTCGAGGATCCTGTGTCCGAAACGTATCTCCTCTGGATCAAGCGGGTCCGGCGTGACGTAGAGCGCCGTCATCTCGGCCTCAGGTGCCAGATCGCGAGCGACGTCAAAAGCGCGAGGTGCGTTGGGGCCTCCGGCCACCGGGATCAGCACGCGTCGCGCGTCATCGACGCACTCGCCATTCAGCACGATCACGTCGCAAGACACCCGCTGGATAACCGGATCGAGGGTCCGCCCCAGGAGGTAGCGCCCCTGGCCAAGCTGCCCGCTCCAGCCCAAAATCAGTGTGTCAGGCTCGAGCTCCTGGAACACCTCCAGGATCACCTCGCTGACCTTAGCGCCCGCGCGAACGACGACATTCACGTGGACGTCGTGACAGTCGTCGGGCAGCTTCATCCAGGATGGCGGCGCGCCGCCACGTGTCACCGTCAGCACATGGATCTCGCCATCGTTGGCCCGGGCCAGGGCGCAGGCCAGGCGGAGTAGAGGGCACAGGCTACGCTCGTCACGCAATGCCACCAACACCCGATATGGAGTCGTATCGGGGTCGGATGGTCGTCCTACCATCCCTTTACACTCCGCATCACCCGTCGCGCAGTGGAGATGCTGGGATGTTCGCAACGCCGCACCATCAACACAGAGCAGGGAGCGCGGTCAGCCACAGCATCGGGGACAGCGCCGACGAGCAGGCTCTTGACCGCCCACTCGTTGGAGGCACCGATGACCAGCAAGTCATATCCACCGCTGTTCGCCTCCTCAAGGATACCATCCACAACGGACTTGTGCACCGCTACCCGTGTGCGCACGCGGCAGTCCGGGCCACCGAGCACGTCCTCCGCCACATGGTGCAGCCCGCGCATTTCGGCCTCGATATTCAGATCCTCGCATGGCTGGACGACGCGGAACACCGTCAGCTCTGTCTCATTGGTGCGTGCAATATCGGCGGCCAGGCGTAACCCAAGGCGCGCGTGGGGACCGCCGCCAGCCGGAACCAACACCCGATGCACCTCGGCCAGGTCACGATCGCGCAGCAAGGCCACGTCACAACGGGCCGCCTCTAGCACCATCTTGATCGGGCTGCCGTAGATCCGGCCGGGCGATAGGGGGCCCTGCCAACCGAGCAGAATCAGGCCAACCGAGGGACGAGCCGAGGCCACCGCCAAGACGCCCGAGTCTATGGCGCGTGCAGCCTGACACAAAGGCCGCACAGGGATGCCTATCGCCGCCCCCTGCTGCGCGACCTGGGCCAGCCGCGAGTTCCCCTGGATCGCGCTCCGCTGACTCAGCCGCGCCGCGGCTGACTCCAGCGGCGCTTGCTCGGGGACGCAGACGACATCCAGCGCCACAACAACACGCCGGTCGTCGGCCTGCGCGAGTGCCCCAGCCAGGCTCAAGAGTGGCGCAACCTTGGTGTCCGGCACGAGAGGGACGAGGATCTCGTTCTGCTCGGCCCGCGTTGCCACCTGAGCAGCGTCAATCACCCCCTCGAGAGGACGTTCCCGCTCCCAAAGCGGCCCGAACTCCCCCGTGACCGTGGCCTGCCGGCGCACCCAGACGAAGTACCACACGAGGCTCGCCCCGACCAATCCCAGCCCCGCCAGGCGCGATTCGGGCGCCATAGTGAAGATGACCGAGAGGGAGAGCAAACCGGCCACCACGGGCAGCGCCGGGTAGAGAGGCACGCGAAAGGAAGGACAATACCAGGATGGACTGGAACCACGCATCACGACCACCGAAAGGCAGAGCAGGGCATAGGAAACCATGAACAGCGCGCTAGAGATCTCCGCCAACGTCTCCGCCCTGCCGCTGAGGGAAAGCAGCATGGCCAGAGCGCCCGTGACCAGGATGGCGTGCGAAGGCGTGTTATGCTTCGCGTGCACATAGCTGAACCAGCCCGGAAACACGCGATCGCGCCCCATGCCATAGCCGATACGCGACGAAGCCAGGATAGCTGCATTGGCCGAAGAAAGCGTGGCCAGAATACCGGCGGCGAGCATTACGCCCGTGCCCACCGGTCCCGCAATGAGCCCGGCAGCCTCCACCAGCGGCGCCTCGCTCTGGCCAATCTCCGTGTACGGAAAGATGCCACTCATCACCAGCAAGATCAAGGCATAGATGATCGTAGCGATGACCACGGAACCGACGATCGCCAGGGGTAGATTGCGCCCAGGCTGCTTCATCTCCTCAGCGATCGTGGACACCTTCTCGAAGCCCGTGAACGAGACGATGATCAGGCCGACGACGCCAAACGCCGCCTCCCACCCCAACGGCGCGAAGGGACGATACAGCGCCGTGTCGATGTTGAGGAGTCCAATCCCGGCGAACAGGAGCAAGATGATCACCAGGATCACGACGACGAAGTTCTGCACGCGCCCGGTGACCTTCGCGCCCCGGTAGTTCAGCCAGGTGAACAAGGCGCCGGCCAACAGAGAGCCGATCCAAGGGGGAACGGGCACAGTCAGCGAGAGGTACTCGCCGAAGGCAAGCAAGTAGAAGCCGGTGGCGAAAGTCAGACCTAGCCAGTTGCCCGGCCCCACGATGGACCCGGCCAGAGGTCCCAGCGCCTGGGTGATGAAGGTGTAGCTGCCGCCCGCCCTGGGCATGCCCGTCGCCAGTTCTGACACAACCAGCGCGATCAGCAGGCAAATACAACCTGCAAGCACGTATGAGATAGCCGAAGCCGGGCCGGCGCGCTCGGCGGTAAGGGCTGAGAGCACGAAGATGCCAGCCCCGATCATCGTCCCCAGCCCGATGGCGATTCCTTCCTTAAGCCCGAGCTCGCGCAGTAGGCCGTGCGTTTCGGTGCAAGACTGGCTCTGTTCCATAGTCCCCTCTCCTGGAGCTTGGTGGGCCCAGCGCGCCAACCCACGTCGAGACACGCCAACTCGTCGCAACCAGAACGACACTCAAGTGGATTATACCCCTATCGCCACTTCTTGTCACATCTGCGCGCGCTTACATTCCACCACCGTCCGCGAATCCGGCAGGCATACTGGCAGCAGGCAGGCACTGCGCTGCAAGGCACACACCGCCCGGCCTAGCGGCGCACAGGCTGAAAGATGCTGCGTCGAGTGATGCTCGAAAATGCGCGTTTTGACACCATATCACGCTCGAACGCACACGAAGGGATTGACAAATCGCGCACGATGTGGTAGAATACGTTCGTGAGCCAGCAAGCACTCCCCACTCTGCCCGCCGAAAGGCGCGCCACAATCGCCAGGATGGTATCGCAGCACGGAGAAGCCCGTGTGGCCGATCTGGTGGCGCAACTGGGTGTACACCCCGCGACGATCCGCCGAGACTTGAACGCCCTGGAGCAACAGGGGACCCTGAAGCGCGTGCACGGGGGCGCCGTGGCCGTCAACGAGGCTACGCCAGAGAGTGCGTGTGACCCAGCCACGACGCAGGCAGCGCGCATCGGCCAGGCCGCAGCCAAGATGATCGCCGATGGGGAGACGGTTTTCTTGGACGCGGGCAAGCTGTCCCAGGAGGTGGCCCGCTGTCTGGTCACGCGTTCACGGCTCACCATCATCACCAATGGACTTGAAGTCGCCAACTGGATGGCCGCGCACACCTCCCACACATTGATCGTCACAGGTGGCCAGGTTGAGGGACGTGACCGGGCGCTGGTCGGGCACCTGACCAGGGGAGCGCTTTCCGGCCTGCGGGCCGATCACGTCGTCATGGAATTGGGGGGAGTCAGCGCGCTGGGCGGCTTGACGGACGACAGCCTCCAGCAAGCAGAGATCACGCGCCTGCTGCTGGAGTTCGGCGCCCAGATCATAGTTCTGGTGCCGGTCGAACGGGTGGGACGGGTAGCGGCAGCATACATCGCGCCCGCTGCCGAAGCCGACGTGGTCGTCACCGCACGCGAAGCCCCCTCGCCTTTTCTTTGGGATTTGAGCGAGGCGGGCGTCGGAGTGGTCTTGGCATAGTCGTGTTCGGCATCGTCTTGAATGGTATCATACGCTGGATGCAATCGCATCGAGACCCAACATATCGAACCTATTGAAAAGGAGCACTGTCAAATGGCAAGCGTAACCTATGAGCACGTGACCAAAGAGTTCGGCGATGTAGTGGCCGTCAACGACCTCAACATCCACATCCCGGACAAGGAATTCCTGGTGTTCGTTGGCCCGTCAGGCTGCGGGAAAACCACCTCCCTGCGTCTGCTGGCCGGTCTGGAAGAGGTCACGGAGGGCAGCATCTTCATCGGCGACCGGTTGGTCAACGATGTGCCGCCCAAGGACCGGGATATCGCCATGGTCTTCCAGTCCTACGCGCTGTACCCCCACATGTCGGTCTACGACAACATGGCTTTCGGGCTCAAGCTGCGCAAGACCCCAAAGAAGGAGATTGAGCAGCGCGTGCATGAATCGGCCAAGATACTGGGCATCGAGCAACTCCTCGACCGCAAACCCAAGCAATTGTCCGGTGGTCAGCGGCAGCGCGTCGCCGTGGGCCGCGCGATCGTCCGCGAGCCATACGTGTTCCTCATGGACGAGCCGCTCTCCAACCTCGACGCCAAGCTGCGCGTCCAGGCCCGTGCCGAGATCAGCAAGCTGCATCAGCGCCTGGGTACGACGTTCATCTACGTGACCCACGACCAGGTTGAGGCTATGACGATGGGCACGCGCATCGCCGTCATGCGCGATGGCATCCTGCAGCAGGTGGACAGCCCCCAGGTACTCTACGATACCCCGGCGAACATCTTCGTGGCCGGCTTCATCGGCAGCCCGGCGATGAACTTCATGGAGGCCAGGCTGGTGGAGCGCGATGGCAAGGTGGCAGTGGACTGTGCGGACTTCCTCCTCGAGGTGCCAGACGACAGAGCAAACACCTACCGTCCGCATTTGGGCGAGGAAGTCATCTTCGGCATCCGCCCCGAGGACACTCACGATCCTGAATACGCGCCTCCAGGTATCAAGAGCGCCATGGTTGAGGCAAAAGTGGACGTGACCGAGCTGATGGGCTACGAGGTCATCGTCTATCTGGTGTCGGAGAAGTCCGAGTTCCTGGGCCGCTTCGATCCGCGCACCGGTGCACGGGTCGGCAATACGATCCAGGTCGCACTCAACATGGATAGCATGCACATCTTCGACAAACAGACGGAGATGGCGATCCGCTAGGAAGCGTTTAGCAGCCCTGCGATGAACAAGTAGACAAGGAGGCATCCTCCTTGTCTACTTGTGTGTGCACGCGCCGTGGACCGGGCTGTTGTCTGTACTATCGAGAGGAGCAACAACCTATGGCCAACCTGGACCTGATGCGCGAATTGGCGATTGAGAACGACACTAAGATCATCCTGCTTGTCTTGGACGGGGTCGGCGGATTGCCGATGACGCCAGACGGGCTCACGGAGCTGGAAGCGGCGCACACCCCACACCTGGACACGCTCGCCACACGTTCCATCTGCGGCATGAGCACACCGATCGTACCCGGCGTCACGCCGGGCAGCGGCCCTGGGCATCTTTCCCTCTTCGGCTATGACCCGCTGGAATACGAGATCGGGCGGGGCGTGCTGGAGGCGCTGGGGATCGGCTTCGACCTGCAGCGCGAAGACCTGGCAGCGCGCGGAAACTTCTGCTCACTCGACTCTGAAGGGTTGATCACCGACCGCCGGGCCGGCCGCATCCCCACCGAGGTAGGGGCCGCCCTGTGCGAGAAGCTGCGCATGATCGAGCTGCCCGGCCTGGTGACGTTCGTCGAGCCGGTCAAGGAGTACCGCTTCGTGCTCGTCCTGCGCGGCGAAGGACTGTACGACGGACTGACGGAGACCGACCCCCAGCAAGTGGGCGTGCCGCCATTGCCCGTCGAGCCACTGCACCCCGAGGCCACTGCCACGGCGGAGATCGTCAACCAGTGGATGGCCGAGGCTCGAAAGATCCTGGCCGACGAACACCCGGCCAACGGCTGCAACTTGCGCGGCATCGCCAAGGACCCAGGCCTGCCCCAGATGCCCGAGATCTACAAACTGCACTGCGGGGCTATCGCCACCTACCCCATGTACCGAGGCGTGGCCAAGCTGGCTGGCATGGACGTACTGCCCACAGGCGACACCATCGAAACGGAGGTCGAGACCCTCAAGCAGCACTGGGACGAATACGACTTCTTCTTCTTCCACGTCAAGAAGACCGACAGCCGGGGCGAGGACGGGGACTTCGACGGCAAGGCCAAGGTAATCGAACACCTCGACGCCGTGCTGCCGGATATCCTGGCGCTAGAACCAGATGTTATCATCGTCACGGGCGACCACTCAACCCCGGCCCTGTGGAAAGCACACAGCTGGCACGAACTGCCCGTGCTTCTGTGGTCCAAGTACATCCGTCCCGATAGCGTGCCCCAGTATGGAGAGCGACCGTGCATGGCCGGCGGGCTAGGGCACATCCTCCACCCGGACCTGATCCCGCTGGCGATGGCCCACGCGGGGAGACTGGCGAAATTCGGGGCTTGATCGGACCGCGACCATCTTGGTCGCTCTTCGACGCACCCATCTGATCGGACCGCGACCATCCTGGTCGCTCTTTGATGCACCCATCTGCTTGGACCGCGACCATCTTGGTCGCCCTCCGACCCAACCCTCTGCTTGGACCGCGACAATCCTGGTCGCCCCTCTCAGTTGACCGGCGCACCCATGCGTGATATACTGAAAACGCTGGAGAGCGTTCCAGGCATAGTCACCACCACCATCTCCACACTCACTACGAGCCACTGTGGTAGATAAATGACCTATGGATCCACTGATCGAGGGCGCGCGCAAACTGAATATCGAGCTCACCCACCGCCAGCTAGCCGCCTTCGAGACCTGCTGGCGGGAGCTGGTGGATTGGAACCAGCGCTTCAACCTGACCGCCATCACCGACCGCGAAGGGGTCCTGGTACGCCACTTCCTCGATTCCCTCTCGTGCCTCAACAAGCTGCCCCAGGCCGAACTGACGTCCGGGGCACGCGTCATTGACGTGGGCACGGGGGCCGGATTCCCCGGATTGCCGCTCAAGATCGTGTGTCCAGGAATGCGTCTCACACTCCTGGAAGCGACCGCCAAGAAAGTGACCTACCTGCAGCACATGGTGGACACGCTGAGACTGACGGAAGTCGAGGTGATCCACGGGCGGGCCGAGGAGATGGGACAGCAACCGGCCCATCGCGAGCAATACGACTGGGCGCTGGCTCGCGCCGTGGCAGAGATGCCGGCGCTGGTAGAATACCTGCTGCCCCTCGTACGGGTGGGCGGCAAAATGCTGGCCCAGAAAGGGGAAGGGGCCGCCGCCGAAGTGCACAGGGCCGATGCAGCCATCGCAACGCTTGGCGGTCAGGTGCGGCAGTTGATGCCGGTGGAGTTGCGGGGGCTCGCCGAGACACGCTACCTGGTGGTGGTGGACAAAGTGGCAGCCACGCCCGAGAAGTATCCCCGACGGCCAGGGGTACCCAAGAAACGCCCCCTGATGTGAGTCTGTGGCCCGTGCCGCCTGCTTATTGCCCCTTCCCGACTATCCGCTTCTCACAATCCCGCGCTGTATCTCCCACTGCACAGCGCGCTCACGAAACTCGGCGCTGAACATCTCGGGATCGGTGGCCGTGAGCATCGCTTGCTCGACACTGTCCACCTGTGCCAGCAGGTATTCCCGGCGCGTTGCGTCGAGCTCGGCCAGCACCTCGTCCAGGAGAAGCACCGGTGCCTCCCCAGTTACGCCCCGCATCCACACGAGTTCCGCCAACTTGAGTGCCAGCACCCCCGTGCGCTGCTGCCCCCGCGAGCCATACGTGCCCAGGTCTACCTCGTGTGTCCCTTGGCCGGGACTGCCAGCGATGAAACGCATCTCGTCCCGGTGAGGGCCGGTGAGCGTGACGCCGCGTGCAACCGCGTGCGACCGTCGCTCGATGAGCGCCTGCCGGAAGGCACGGACCAGGCCCTCGGACTCCACGCCCGATGGCGGGCCTTCATAGGGCCGCAAGCCCAACCCCATCTGATACTCCAGCGCCGGCGGCGCTGCCAGATCGAAGTTGGGATGATAGACCAGCCGTAGCCACTCTGCCCCCCCGGTGAGCCGTTGGTGGAAACGGTCAGCACGTTCCGACAGGGCCGCGAGCAATTCGCGGCGCCCATTTGCGACCACCACACCTTCGCGGGCTAACACCTCCTCGAAGGGCGCTAGTTGATTCGGGTCGCCCCCCTCATCGCGCAGATGCCGCAGCGCGGCGTTGCGCTGCCGCAGCGCTTCGTTGTAGCGCTCCAGTGCCGCCGCGTAGCCCGCGTCCACCTGGCACAGCGTGATGTCCAGATACTGGCGACGGCCGGCCGGCGGCCCAGACACCAACCCCACATCCTGGGGCATGAAGAGCACGACGTTCAACCGGCCAGCCAGGTCAGCGCGGCGCTTGCGTGCCCGGTCCACACGGATCGTCTTCTGCATGCGCACCGTACCGTTCGCCAGAGGCTTCCTCTCCAGAACGATCTCCACCTCCTGAACCCGGTCACAGCGCACGATCTCGGCCCACACACGGGCGTAGGGCAACCCCTCCGCCTCGGCCTCCCACTTGATGAGATGACGATCTGTGGACGTCAGGGGCGAGGAGCCTGTGGCGATCAGATAAATCGCCTCCAGCAGGCTGGTCTTGCCCTGGGCGTTCGCACCGTACAGCAACAGCGGGCACTCGGGCAGGGTCAACTCCAGGCGAGCGTAGTTACGGAAGTTGGTCAAACTGAGATAGCGGATGTGCATCGGGAATCACGGCAGCGCGAATTCAGCCACGACCATGCGGTGGTCAGAGGCCAACGAGGAGAGCACCTGGGCATCTCTCACGTCCAGGCCACGCGCCCAGACAAAGTCAATACGCTCGACAGGCTGAATCGCCGGAGACGTGGGAGCCGGGTCGAAACCACCGACGACGAAAGGATCGCTGAAGCCGGCTGCCTGGATGCGCGCGTAGATCGGCGAATCGGGAGACGAATTGAAATCGCCGCCGATGACAGCCGGGGAGGCCGCCCCGACGGTGACCAACGCATCATCCAGTTGGCGCGCTCGCTCCTCGGGCTCCAATCCCATCCACACGCCGTAGGCATCAAGAGGTCCGTCCCCACCCACTACGCGGGCGTGCACGATCGCCGTCTGCTCCAGCTCGCTGCTCAACAGCCGCGTATCGGCCTCGGCAATAGGCACGCGGGTGAGCAAAGCAATCCCAGAGAGGCCCTCCAGCGTGGGGCCGTAGACCTCCTGCATGCCCAGGCGCCGCGCAAGCCAGAGCGCATCATCCACGCCGTAGCTCGTGACCCGGCAGGCGTCCACCTCCTGCAACACGACGATGTCAGCCCCACTCTCCTCGATCGTGCGCGCCTGTGCTTCCAGGCTGAGCTGCCAGGTGGTGTTGTAGCCGTAGTGTATGTTGTATGTCCCCACGCGAATGGGGCCGCCCGCCTTGAGGTTGAGCGCGGGAGGCCAGGCAAAGGCCCCGGTAACCAGCACCACACAGGTCGCTAGCAGCCAGGGCCAGGCACCGCCCTTCAAGTTGGCAGTCACGTGTACCCCGCCTGCGGCGCGCAGGGCAGGCAGGCAAGCGACGACGGTAGCCACAAGGAACACGTAGAGCCCTTTATCGCGGAGGGCGGAGACTGTGTAGGGGTAGGTGAAGGCAAATGCCGCGGCGAAGTTGAGGGCCAGAAACAGCAACAGTCCCAGCGTCAGCGCCAGCCCCGAACGCTCACGCCCGCGCGGACCCGGCAGACCGCAAAGCACGCCGAGAAGGAAGAACTGGGCTGCGAGCATCCCGGCAAGCCCTACAGCGCCTCCTACCACGCGGCCCGCCGCGACCCCGGCCACAGCGAGCAGCAGTACACCCAGCCCCCCCACCCCGCCTCGCAGCATACCGAACGTCGCACGCTGCACCCCGGGCAACACGGCCAGAAGCGTGACGAGCATCAGCAGCGGTGCCGTGACGGCGTAGCCCACGCCGCTCCAGCGGGCCAACGCATTGGGGAACCCCAGCAGAGAAGTCTCAAGGAACAGCAGCGCACCCACTGCCAGGCCCGGCACGACGCTCAGGCCGCCATCTCCCGAATCTCCATCGTCGGAGCGGGAAAAGGCCACCCACGCCACCGCGCACGTCGCCAGCGAGAGCGCGCCCTGCACCGGCAACCACCAACTGCGCAGCCCCACGTCCAGGGTGTTGCCGGCAGCCCGCATCAACTGATCGGCAGCGAAGGCCAGGGCCAGTCCCACAGCGAACACCCCCCTCTGCCTCCTCAACAAGACCACCGCGTACACCCCGACGGCGCCGATGACGACGAGGCTGCTCCAGAGTCGCACGATGGGCATGTTGAGCGTCAACGGCACGCGGGCCAGCGCGGCGATGAGGGCAGCAGCGGACAACAAGGCACGACGGTTGCGGCGTGGCGAAAAGAGCGGCGACAGCAAGGCCACGACGACACAGAGCAGGACGAGGCCCAACGTACTGAGAGCCACCACCCCCGTGAATATCGTATCGTAGATGAGGCCGAAGAGAACAGAGAACAGCACACGCACGGATTGGACGAAGAACAGCAAGACAGCGCCCGCTTCCAGAGTACGAAACAGCCTCGCATTACGCATGATTCAACCCCTTGTCGCCGCTCGCAAGGCCCGGGCGATGTGGGCGGCAACGCGCGCGTTGTTGATCAACAGCGACTCGTTGGCACGACGCGCTCGCCCTTCTGTCAGCTCAACCAGGCGAGCCAGCAAGAATGGCGTCAACGCCTTGCCACTCACGCCAGCCTGATCCGCCTCGCTCACGGCCTCGGCGATGGTTGCCTCAGCCTCCTCCACAGAGAGGGCGTCCGATTCGGGGACCGGGACGCAGACCAGGAGCGCGGCCGACAGCCCCATACGCATCCGCGCCTGCGCGATGCAAGCCACGTCCTCAGGCGTCTCGACCCGCACGTCCACCTTCAGGCCAGACCGGCGGCTATAGAAAGCAGGAAACTCGTCGGTGCGGTAGCCGACCACCGGCACGCCATAGGTCTCCAGATACTCCAGCGTGCGCGCCAGGTCGAGGATAGACTTGGCGCCCGCGCAGACGACCACGATTGGGATGGAGGCCAGCGTGTGCAGGTCTGCCGAGACGTCCTCGGGATGCCCCCTGTGGACGCCACCAATGCCCCCCGTGGCAAAGACAGGGATACCGGCACGGTGAGCCAGGTGCATCGTCGCCGCGACGGTCGTGCCACCGCCGATAGCGCGGACCGGCATCGCGGGCAGATCGCGCAGGCTCACCTTACACGCTGTCCGATCAGAAGCCAGCCGTGCCAGTTCGTCATCGGAAAGCCCTACGCGCGGCTCGCCCTCCAGCACAGCGATGGTGGCGGGCAAGGCATCGGCCTCCCGGATCGCAGCTTCCATCCGCCGGGCGATCTCTAGATTGGCAGGCGGGGCGAAGCCGTGGGTGATGAGCGCAGATTCCAGAGCCACCACCGGCGCACCGCCGACGATAGCCTGGGCAATCTCACGCACCACGTACACCCCGTCGTCCACCTCACCTACTCCGCAAGCAGTTGCGCCGCCAGATTCGCGTACACCTCCGCGGCGGCATAAACGTCGGCCAATCGCACGCGCTCGTCGACGGTGTGAGCACGTCGCGGGTCGCCGGGCCCGAAGCCCACCGTGGGAATGCCCGCAGAGCCCGCCGTGTACACACCCTCAGTCGAGAAATCCCAGCGGGTCACCCGGGGCCGGCGCTTCAACTGCTCCCGTATAGCGCGCACGGTGTGAGTCACCAATGGGTGATCCTCGGCCAACACCCAGGCGGGATAGAATTCGCGGGTGTGAGAATCGCAACCCGTGTAGCTGGTGCTATCATACTCGGTTACGTGCACCTCCGCACGCACGCCCTCGCGGGCGATGATCCTCTGTACCTCGGCGAGGGCTTTCGTCTCGTTCTCCCCCAGCGTCAGCCGGCGGTCTATGATCAACTCACAGCGATCGGGCACAGCGTTGCGGCTGCTGGCACGGGACGAGATTTCGGTCACCGCCAGGGTGCCAGGACCCAGGAATTCATCGTTCGCCAGTTGTTCAGCCAGGAGCTCAAGGCCGAAGACCAGCCGCGACGCGGTGTATATGGCGTTCTCGCCCAAATCCGGGCTGGCGGCGTGTGCCGAGCGCCCGTGGGTAACCAGTCGCATCTCCAACCTGCCCCGCTGGCCCCGGCTGACGTCGAGGCCGCTCGGCTCACCCAGCACGACCCAGTCCGGTCGTATGCCGTCTTCCTCCACCAAAGCACGTGATCCCAACCCCTCGCACGGCTCCTCCTGCACCACGCAGGCCACGACGACGTCCCCTTTCAGAGCAACTCCCGCGTCGCGCAGTAGCTTAGCGCCGTAGATCATCGCCGCCAAACCGCCCTTCATGTCACAAGCACCGACACCGTACATGACGCCATCCTCAACCTCCGCCTCAAAAGGCGGGTGCGTCCAGGCATCGGGATCACATACACGCACCGTGTCCATGTGGCCGTTGAGCATAAGCAGTGGGCCCTCACCCGGCCCAATCCAACCCACCACGTTGCCGATGCGGCCAGTGCGTATGTCGCGCAGGCCCACGCGCGTCATCTCCGCGATAACGCGCTCCGCTACCGCTCCCTCCTGAGTCGAAGGGCTGGGAATCCGCACCAGATCGCGCAGAAAGCTCGCCAAATCGGTCCGGTCTTGGAGGCTTAGTCTGAATGTATGCATTGTCTCTTTCACGTCCTTGGCCCAGGCTTGTGCAAGGGATTGTAGGCTGAAATGAGCCATTCGTCAAGGCACAGGCCCGTAGCCGCCAGCCACGACGCATCCGTGCCGGTTTGACCGCGCAACCGATTTGTGCTAGAATGCCGTCGCTGCCCCGGGTTGACCCCGTCGCCTGTTTCATCATGCGCCGATACCCGAACCTAAGACGAAAGACCTCGTGTACTAGTCAATGCTCGACCTAGGCATAGTCATCACCAGCTATAACACGCGCGACCTCCTACGAACCTGCCTGCGCTCGGTCTACGCCAGCCAGGGCGACCTCACGTTCGAGGTGTGCGTCGTGGACAACGCGTCGCCCGATGGCAGTGCTGACATGGTCGCCGCTGAGTTCCCACAGGTGCGCTTGATCGCCAACACAGACAACGCCGGCTACCCCAGCGCCAACAACCAGGGCCTGCGCGCGTTCGGCTTCCGGGACCTGTCAGACGGCCCACCGGGCGACCAGACACCAGCCAGCCCACCGGCCTTCGCGCTGCTCCTGAATCCAGACACGGAACTGCCGCCGAATGCGCTGGCGGACATGCTGGCGTTTATGTCCGAACACCCTGAGGCGGGCGCCGCCGGCCCCAGGCTGGTGCTCCCCGACGGATCGCTAGATCTCGCGTGCAGACGTTCATTCCCCACACCGGAGGTTTCGCTCTACCGGCTGGCAGGCCTGTCACGCCTCTTCCCCCGCAGCCGGCGCTTTGGCCGCTACAACCTGACGTATCTTGACCCCAACCAGGTCGCCGAGGTGGATTCCGTCGTCGGTGCATTCATGCTGGTGCGGGCACAAGCCATCGCGCAGGCAGGCCTGATGGACAATCAGTTCTTCATGTACGGCGAGGACCTGGACTGGGCCTACCGCTTCAAGGCGGCCGGCTGGACGGTCTTCTACAATCCAGGCGTAGAGGTACTGCACGTCAAGCGCGCAGCCAGCCGCCACAGCGCGCGAGCACAGATCGAATTCTACCGCGCCATGGACATCTTCTACCGCAAGCATTACGCCGCGCACACCGCCCGGTGGCTGCACGTGCTGATCATCAGTGCCACCTCGCTGCTACAGAGATACGAGCAGGCGCGGCAAGCCCTCATCTCAGGCGACAAACGCCCGGGAGCCAGGCCATGATGTCAAAAACCCAGACCCGAATCCTGACCACGTTCACCCTCGCCGTCACCGACATGGCGATGTCAGGTCTGGCGTATCTTCTGGCCTATCACATGCGCCGCCGGATCCCATGGCCAGAGGTAGCGCAGAGCATGGGGGGGTTTCCCGAATACAGCGGCATCGTCTTGGCACATATCGCATCCATCGTGGGGGTATTCGCCTTCTCACGTCTGTACCTGCTGACGCGCGGCCGCTCGCGCGTAGATGAATTCTACTCCATATTCGCGTCCACTACCATAGGCACGCTCATGGGAGTGGCCATCTCCTCGCTGCTGTTCAAGAACAGTCCCCTGGAACTGAACTACTCGCGCATGATGGTCTTATATGCCTGGGCGTTCACCATCGCGCTCGTCACCTTCGGCCGCGTGGCTCACGTGCAGGCCAGGGCCAGGATGCGGCAACAAGGCTGGGGACGTGATCGGGTGCTCATCGTCGGCACAGGGGACGTGGGGCGGATGATCCTCCAGAAAATCCAGTCAAACCCCGGGTTAGGATACGAGGTGGTCGGCTTCGTTGCAGCCAATGGCACGGAAGGAGCACCCCTGGGCGTCTCCGTCCTCGGCCACGCCGGCAACCTATCCCCCATCATCAACGAACACCAGGTTGACGAAGTGATCATCGCCCTGCCGGAAGCGACACACCAGGACATCTTGATGCTGATCTCGGAGTGCGAACGTGGCAAGGTGGCCATCAAAGTCTACCCCGACGTGTTCCAGATCATGGCCAGCCAGGTGAGCATCGGCGACCTTGGAGGGCTCCCGTTGTTGACCGTGCGTGACGTCGCACTGCGCGGTTGGCGGCGTGCGGCCAAGCGGTTGATGGACATCGTCGGTGCTGCCTGCGGCCTGGTCGCCATATCGCCTATGATGATGCTCATGGCGGTCCTGATCAAGCTCGATTCCCGTGGCCCGGTGTTCTACGCCCAGGAACGAATGGGGCTCGATGCCCGTCCCTTCAAGATGCTGAAGTTTCGCTCCATGCGGCACGATGCCGAGGCCCGCGGGCCTGGCTGGACGACGCAAGACGATCCGCGTGTCACCCGGCTGGGCCGCATTATCCGCCGCATCAACGTGGACGAGTTACCCCAATTGATCAACGTGCTGATTGGGGAGATGAGCCTGGTGGGCCCAAGACCTGAGCGTCCCGTTTACGTCAACCAGTTTCGCCGTTCCATCCCCCGCTACATGGACCGCCACTGGGAAAAAGCGGGCATGACCGGATGGGCACAGGTAAACGGTCTGCGCGGCGACACATCCATCGTTGAGAGAACCAAGTATGACCTATGGTACATCGAGAACTGGTCGCTGCTTCTGGACATCAAGATCCTGATCCGCACCATCTTCAACCTCTCGCGGTTGGCGAACGCATACTGACCCTAAAGGTTTTCCGAAACCTTTAGGGTCTGGGTCTGTCAAAGACACGAAGAAACGCCGCCAGGGGCCTTTGGCCCCTGGCGGCGTTCGCAACAACAGTCGAAAAAGCTTACATCCTCCGCCGATTGAGCACGAACAGCACCGCCACACCTGCCGCAAGGACCAGGACCAACACACCGCTGACCCTGGCGATGATGGCGAACAGCCGGCGGAAGGTCGATTCATCACCGGCGGGCTGGTTCTCATCCCCTTCACCCACAGTCTCAGGCTGCGCGGTTTCGCCGGGTGCGCCAGTCTCCTCGCTTCGCACGTTGCCGAACTGCAACTCCAGGCCGGTACCCTCCGCCAAGGCCACCGGCCACTCGGCCGGGGTGATGGGCGCGTAGCCCGGAGGTGAGTTCTGGATCACCCGGTACGCCCCGGCTGGCAAACCGGTGAAACAGTGCGGCTCGTGCACACCGTCGGAGGTATAGCGATCTATCACACCCGATACGTCAGCAACGGTGAACTCCGCATTGGGCAACAGCTCCTCCGTCGCCGGATCTCGGAACGTGTCACTATTCCGATCGTGATAGGCCAGCACACAGACAGAAGCACCGCCACCCACCACCTCTGGCGACTGTGGCGCTTCTCCCTCTTCCACCGCAGGCGGGTTCCCCGCCTCAGCGGTCGGCGCGGCTGCAGCGGGCGTGGGCAGCGCGGTGGCCGGGGGGGCGACGCTGGGCATGGAAATCACCAGCTCCATCCCCGGCCAGATCATGTCGTTGGCCCCGAGAGAGCCAGCGTTGAGCCGGCGGATCTCATCCGCATCCACGCCGTACGTCAGTGCAATACCGAAGAGTGTATCACCGTCCCCAACAATGTGAACCGTCGCGCCGTCGGGGCGGGGCGTGGGGGTTGCCCGTGGCGTAGGAGAAGGCCCAGGCGTCGCCGTCGGAGGCGGTGGCGGGGGCGTGTCAGTGGGAGGTGTACCCGGAGAAGTCATCACCAGGCTGGCATCATCCCAGTAGGCATCCTGGTACTTGTACTGCCACTTGGTCTTGGAGCGCAAGAAGACAGTCACACTGCCGCCGCCCCCCACCTGAGCCGTGACCGGCCCAATCAGGTTGTAGTTGTCTGGGGAAAGCTGTTCCCCGCTCCAAACGACGCCTGGCGAGAACGCGTCCGTGCCACCGTTAGGGTCAATACCAACCTGGAAGACCTGGTTCCACGGGTCGGCGCACGTGTAGCCCAGTGGCGTATCCTGGTCACAGCTCCATCCGTGCGCGTGGGCCGAGAACTGCACCGACGCTCCCGGTTCCAGTCCCGTTACGACCTGATAGAGCCCCATGTCTTGCAGGCGATAGAAAGTGAACAGAAGCAGCGCATAGTTGCCACTGCGAATGCGCTCCAATTCCCCGGTGAACGGAGGTACCCTGGGAATGGTCTTGACCTCGGGCTGCCCGTACGGGTCTCCCTTGCGCCACCATGTCACCCACCCCTGGGGCGTGAATATGTTGTCGTGGATACTTCCGTCGAACGCGTCGTGCGTCCAGTTGTCGAGACACCACCCAGTGTCGGAGCCAGGCGCGCAGGTGATGCCCTCAAACCCAGGGTTCTTCAGCAGCTCAACCCCTTCCTGCGACGGCCAAGACGAAGCGGGCGCTGCCACTGAGAGAATCGGTACGATGCCCACGACCACAGCCACGAGCAAGACGCCGATCCACATACGGTTTCGAATCATGAGTCCCTCCCTTCAGAGGCTTCACAAGGATTGGCAATTGAATGAACAGGTACACAACGTACGCTACAATTCTGTTCATTGACAGTCAGCAGAAGGAATGAAGTAGATCAACTGGGGAACGCGGCCGCGATTTATCACAAGGCGGGCCAGCCGATGACACGCGAGGACGTTCACACCATCCATGCGATGAACAATCGGCGCAGAAGAAGCGCGACGGGCCCCCCAGAGCATCGGCCTGCAGTGTCGCCGTCAACAACGCTGCACCGCGACTCAACTCTATCGCCCGACCGCGTTGACGGTCCAGTAAACCTCACCTTCCGCCATACTTGCCAAAGCGGGCAAATTATAGCACAATGCAAATGCTTGTCAAACTATGGTGTAGATAGAGGGAGCGCCTATGCGCATCTTGATGGTCTCCAAAGCGTGCCTGGTGGGCACCTATCAGCGTAAACTGGAGGAGATCGCCCGTTTCCAGGACATCGAGTTGATGGTAGTCGTGCCCCCGTCGTGGCGCGACGGCAGTCGCCTGATCCGGCTAGAACCGGCCTATACCACCGGCTACCAACTGGTGGTCGAACCCATCGCCCTCAACGGAAGCTTCCACCTGCACTTCTACCCCCGCCTGGGACAGCGATTGCGCGCTTTCGCTCCCGACATCGTGCACGTAGATGAAGAGCCGTACAACTTCGCAACGTTTCACGCGTTGCGACTGGCCAAGCACGTCGGCGCGCGTGCGCTCTGGTTCTCGTGGCAGAATCTAAACCGCCGCTACCCGCTTCCCTTCCGGCTGATCGAGCGCTACAACCTGACCCACACGGACTACGGCATCGTGGGCAGTGCAGGGGCAGCAGCCGTCTGGCGCGAGAAAGGCTACGCCGGCCCCATGTCCACGATTCCCCAGTTCGGCGTGGACCCCGCGATCTTCTCCCCGCCCGACGGGAAGCGTGATGCCTCCTCCCCGTTTCTCGTAGGCTACGTAGGGCGGCTGGTACCCGAGAAAGGCGTGGATCTGCTGCTGAAGGCAGTGGCAGGGATCGAGGGCGAATGGCGATTGGACGTCGTAGGGGCAGGACCAGGAAGAGATCAGTTGGACATGCTCACACGCCAACTGGGCATGGCCGAGCGCGTCGCCTTCCGGGGTGCCCTTCCTTCCGCGGAGCTGCCGCATCTCTACCGGCAGTTGGACGTACTGGTAGTACCATCGCGCTCCCAGCCCAACTGGATCGAGCAGTTTGGGCGTGTACTCATTGAGGCGATGGCCTGCGGAGTGCCAATCGTCGGATCCGACTGTGGAGAGATCCCCAACGTGGTGGGCAACGCCGGGTTGATATTCCCCGAACAGGACGTGCAAGCCCTGCAAGACTGCCTGGCACGCTTGATGCAAAACCGAGACTTGAGGACACGCCTGGCTCAACTGGGCCGAGCGCGAGTGCTGGACCACTTCACACAGGCGCAGGTCGCTACAGACACCGTAGCCGTGTATAGAGAGATGATCAACGGTCAACAACGACCCGTTTGACACGTTGCGAGACAATGCCCATTGATTAGCGCAGACCACAACAAGGAGTATACCATGTTTACCTGCTTCAACTCGCTTCATCAAGCACAGCGCTTTGCCGAACAGGGCCATATTCAGATGATTGACCTCAAGTTCACCGACCTGTGGGGACGGTGGCATCATCTGACGATCCCACGCTCCCAGTTCACACCCGCGCTGATGGAGGATGGAGTCGGCTTCGACGGCTCCGCCGTCGGGCTCAAGTCGGTCAAGACCGGCGATATGGTGCTGGTACCCGATCTCACCACAGGATTCGTTGACCCCTTCTGGGACGTGCCTACGCTCAGCTTCATCTGCACGACATTGGAGGCGGACACAAAGGAGACTTTCCCCAACGACCCACGGAATGTCGCCCGGCGCGCGGAGGAATACTTGGCCGAAAGTGAAATCGCGGACCGCAGCCAGTGGGGACCGGAGTTTGAGTTCTATGTCTTCGATAGCGTGGCCTATGAGAACGAGATGAACCGCTCCGGCTACAGCGTCGAATCGGGGGAGGCTGCGTGGCGCAGTGGCGCTGGAGGACACGGACACAACATACCGCTCCACGGCGGCTATCACGCCATCCCCCCCAGGGATACCCTGTACAGCCTGCGCACCGAGATGTGCACTTGCCTGGAAGCAATGGGAGTGCCCATCAAGTACCACCACCACGAGGTAGGCGGTCCGGGACAGTGCGAAATCGAGATACCGCTGACAGGCTTGCTGGAGGCCGGTGACGTGGCAATGGCCATCAAATACACCATCAAGATGGTCGCCCACCGGCACGGGCACACGGCCACCTTCATGCCTAAGCCGATCTACGGTGAGGCGGGTTCAGGGATGCACTTTCACCAGCATCTCTTCAAAGGCGGGCGCAACGTCTTCTACAATCCCAAAGGATATGGGCTGCTGAGCGACGTGGCTCTGTCCTACGTTGGTGGGCTGCTCCTCCACGGGCCGGCGCTGCTGGCATTCACCAACCCCAGCACCAACTCATATCGGCGGCTCGTCCCCGGCTTCGAGGCCCCGGTCAACGCCTTCTTCTCGGTCGGCAACCGCAGCGCCGCCGTGCGTATCCCTCGCTACGCCACCCAACCCGACCGCGTGCGCATCGAGTTCCGACCTCCAGACGCAACGTGCAACGTCTACCTTGCCCTGACCGCGCAGCTTATGGCAGGGCTGGACGGAATTCGCCGTGGGATCGATCCCACGGACGCGGGATTTGGTCCCATAGACGCCAACGTCTTCTCCTGGACGGACGAACAGCGCGCAGACATACAGGCACTGCCTACCTCGCTCAAGGAATCCCTGGAGGCGCTCGCCGCTGACAGCGACTTCCTGCTGGCCGGCGACGTCCTCAGCCCAGAACTGATCGATCAGTGGATCGCGTACAAGATGGAAGATGAGTACTATCAGGTGCGTAACCGCCCTCATCCGTATGAGATGGAGCTGTACTTCGACGTCTGAGTTTTGACACGTTCGGACGATGGCGCTATAATCAGCCTGAGGTGACCGTCTCAGCACATCAGGCGGATGCCGGTATCGTGTGAGCCACTTGCCAGAGCCAGCAGCCCTCCATGCTCTTGACTTTTCGTCTGTGTCAGAGTATCCTTGGCTGAATCAGGTCTATGGAGTCGCTGGCTCCCCTTTTGCAGCAGAATGGAGGTCCTCAGTTGATGCAGTCCTACTCCCTCGCCATCGAGGGCGCGATTGGGGTGGGAAAGACGACGCTGGCCCGCCTGCTGCAACCCCGTCTCAAGACGGAGCTGTTGCTGGAGGAATTTGAGCAGAACCCTTTCCTCTCCGATTTCTACGCAGACCGGGCGCGCTACGCTTTCCAGACTCAGATATTCTTCCTACTGAGCCGCTATCGCCAGCAAAAGGGGATTCCGGAAAAGCTGGCCCAAGGCCCCATGATCGCGGACTACACCTTCGGCAAAGACAGTCTCTTCGCCCATCTGAACCTGACAGGCGACGAGATGGCCGTCTATGAGCGGCTGCACCAGATCCTGTCCGACAGCCTACCCAAGCCCGACCTGGTCGTCTACCTGCGGGCCGACACCGACGTACTGATGTCCCGCATCGCTACCCGAGACCGGACGTATGAGCGGGAGATGGACCAGCAGTACATTGATAGCCTGCGCCGGGCATATGAACAGTACTTCTCTACGTACACCGATGCACCGGTGCTGACCATCGACACCAACAACCTGAACTACGTCCAGGATCCAAGCGCCCTGGCCTACGTCGAGGGGCAAGTACGGACGGCGATGGGCCTTGGCGACCACCAGAAGCCCTTGCCCAAGATGGCGACGGCCAAGCCCCAAGCGACGCTAGCTACGTCGGCACAGACAATCTCTGCCGAGTCACGATGGGGCGAAGTAGAGGAGTTCCTGGGGGCAAACGAGGCCATGGCTCAAGTGGGCGCTGTGCTGGCCCGCACCACGCGCTCACCTGGCGGCGACACAGCACTGAGGACAGCCATACAGGGCACGATGCAGCGATTGCATCGCCTGGCCCAGGCGGTTGGGGTCGACCTGGGGCAAGACAAATAAACGATTAGGGGATGACATGAAACGTTTCGTCGCGATCGCGGGCAATATTGGCGTGGGCAAGTCCACGCTAACAGCACTGCTGAGAGACCAGTTGAACTGGGAGCCGTTTTTCGAAGCGGTCAACGATAACCCGTACCTGTCCGACTTCTACGAGGACATGCGACGGTGGAGTTTCCATTCGCAGATTTACTTCCTCTCTCGCCGCTTGAACCACCACTGGCAGTTGCTGCAGCGTACCAACTCGGTGATTCAAGATCGGACGGTCTACGAGGACGCCGAGATATTCGCCCGCAACCTCTATCAGCAGGGCATGATGGAAGAACGCGACTACCTCAGCTACCGTGGACTGTACAAGACCGTGATAGGTGTACTCCCCCCGCCGGACCTGATCGTATACTTGCGTGCCTCGGTGCCGACGCTTCAGGCAAGAATCCGCCACAGGGGCCGGCCATACGAACAAAGCATCGAAGATGCCTATTTGAAGCAACTCAACGAGCTCTACGAGGAATGGATCGCCGACTTCGCTCTCTGTCCGGTATTGACGGTGCCATGCGACGACCTGGACTTCGTGGTGAACGCTGTCCATCTGGAATTGATCGCAGAGAAGATCCTTGAGAAACTGCAAGGGCGTGAAGAGGTCGTGTTCGACAACCTATGACAAACACAGAGCACTGCAACCCAAGAAAGGCACGACACACCGCCCCACCTCGCCCATGGAGGCCCAGTGTCTGAGCGGCTGTACTACGCGGACCCATACTGCAAGCGCTTCTCCAGCCCGGTGATCGAGCGACTAACGTGGGAAGGCCAGCCGGCCATTGTGCTCGAACGCACGGCCTTCTATCCAACCTCAGGTGGACAGCCAGCCGACCGTGGAACACTGAATGGCGTGGAAGTGGTCGACGTCTTGGTGCGGGAGGAAGACGGCATCATCTTGCACATTCTGTCCGAAGACCCCTCTTATGCGTCTGAGCACGGGAGACCCGAGGCCAAGGGGATCCTGGACTGGCCCCGTCGCTTCGATCACATGCAGCAGCACACCGGTCAGCATATACTCTCAGCCGCGTTCGAGCAATTGCTCGATGCAGACACCGTGGGTTTCCACCTGGGGACAGACGTGAGCACGGTGGACATCAACGTGGCCCGCCTGGACCCGAAAGCGGTGCAGGACGTCGAGGAATTGGCCAATCAGGTCATCTGGGAGAACCGTCCAATCCACACCCGCTTCGTCAGCACCGACGAACTGGCCGAGTTTCCCTTGCGCCGGCCGCCGGCCGTGGAAGGGCCAATACGCATCGTCGAGATCGCAGGGCCTGCAGCAGACTCAGGACACGGCTTTGACGTGAACCCCTGCGGCGGCACGCACGTCGTCCAAACCGGCGAGGTCGGTATCGTCAAGGTGGTGCGCCTCGACTATCGCGGGGACGAGACGCGCATCGAGTTCTTGTGCGGCGGGCGCGCCCTGAGCGACTATCAAGCGAAGAACGCCATGGTCAACCGGCTGACAGGCACACTGACCGTCGGCTACTGGGAACTGGATCAAGCCGTGGAGCGCCTTCGCTCCGAGGCCAAACGGCTGCGACACGACCTGCGCCAGACGCACAAGCGCCTGGCTCAGGCGGAGGTGCGCGAACTCGCGGCCACTGCCCACCCTGTCCCGCCATCCGGTGGCGAGCCATTACCTTTAGAGCCATACCGCGTGGTGTGGAAGGTCTGGGAGGGCCGCGAACCGGGTGAGGTGCGCACACTCGCCCAACAGCTCACACAGCAGCATCCGGGAATGGTTGCCCTGCTGGCCAGCACCGGTGAGCGAACGCACCTATGCTTTGCGCGCGCCGAGGGGGTCGAACTAGACGCAGCTGGGCTGCTTCGGGAAGCTTGCTCTCAGTTGGGAGGCAAAGGAGGTGGACGGCCCAACATGGCCCAGGGCAGCGCCCCGGCGGCCGACCCAACAACCGTGAGAACCATGCTTGCCGAGCTGGCGTCTTCCCTGGGACCGCGTACCGGCGGAAGCCAGGCTCTCTAGCCTGGTTTCCAGGAAGACCCCCGTACGCCTTGCAGGACATGCCGGAATCAACGATTCGAGAGCGAAGAATACAGTTTCTTGAAAGAGTCCTATGAAAAAGATCGCGTCCGACATCTACGTTTCAACCAAGTACCATGGCGTCAACGTGGGCTTCGTACGCCTGCCCCACGGCGCTATCGCTATCGACGCTCCGACCTTGCCCGGCGATGCCCGTGCGTGGCGACAGCAGATACTGGAGACCACTGGGGGGCCCATCCTGTACCTGGTGCTCACGGATGGTCACCCCGACCGGCTGCTGAGCGCTGGGCTGCTGGAGGCCCCTATCGTCGCCGCCCGCCAGGTCTACGAGCACGCCTCCGCCTACACCGACGGGTTCTGGCGCGGCATCGTCGACGGCTGGACACGCCGCTATCCAGAGGCCGCCGACGAACTGGCAGGAGCCAAGTCCACACTGCCGGAGATCATGTTCTCCACCAGCCTCACGCTGCATAAGGGCGGAAACGACCTGACCATCCAATCCATACCCGGCGGCGCGCCTGGCAGCGCCTGGATCCATCTCCAGGATCAGGACGTGCTGTTCGCGGGCGACACGCTGCTTGTGGATGTGCACCCATTCATGGCAGCCACACCGGACACGAAAGCCTGGCTGGATACACTGACGATGCTTCGGCGGTCGCGCTTCTCCAACACCACGATTGTGCCCGGCCGTGGGCCGGTATGTGATCAGTCCGCTACACGGCCCCTCAGCGACTACATCGCATTGGCGCGCCGGCGAATCCGCTCCCTATCCACAAGCGGACAGCCTCGCGTAGACACCTCCGCCCTGGTATCCGAGCTGCTGCCTGCCTTCTCCGTCACCGAGCGAGAGCGCGATCTGGTCCAGCGACGGATCAAAGCCGGGATGGAACGACTATACGAAGAGCTTCACGAGGAATGATGACCACCTATGAGTAAACACTTCGTGCCGTCCACCGCACATACGCCAGCCGATCGCCTTCGGAAGGCATTGGATCAGGCGGAGATGCGCATGGGGAACCTACGCCGGGCCGGTCCCCAGGCATTGGAGATCTTGGACCTGATGGATCAGATCGCCCAAGGGCTGCACGAGTTGGAGACCACCGGCCTGGATGTACACGCCGAACATGCTCGGTTCGAGACTCCTCCAACCTCCAACCTCCAACCTCCAACCTCTAGCGCAGATGTGCGCGCCGAGCACGCCCGTTTCGAGACGCTCCAGCGGCAGCTCCAGCGACAGCAGAAGTCCTTCCTGAGACAGACCGGCGCCGCACTCCGGGAAGAGCGGGCGGCCCTGAAGCCCGACCGCGCGCGCTGGTGGTGGTACCTGGACGAGCGGGCCGCCGAACAACGCAAGCTGCGGGTACGCCGAGCACTCACCTGGGGCACGGTGGCGGCAGTCGTGCTCGTCGTTGCGGGCCTGCTCTACGATCGATTCATCGCGCCTCCCCCCGAGGTGCGGGAGGCGTTCCAACACAAGGCCAGGGGGGAATCCCTCGTCGAGGCAGGGGATCTGCAGGCGGCGTTGGTTGAGTTTGAGTCGGCCACAGCGTTCACCCCTGATGATCCCGAGTCCCTGCTCTGGCAGGGCGTGATTCACGCTGAGTTGAACGCACCGGATCAGGCAGAGATCGCGTTCGACGCGGCCTTTGCGCTGTACGACACGGAGTATGGCTTCCTGCTGGAGCGCGCCATGGCCTATCTACGCGCCGGGGACGTCGCCGCAGCCAGCGCCGACGTCGAGCAGGCAATTGCGCAGAATCCCGAAGAGGGACGCGGCTACTACATGCGGGCCAGCGTCGCCGCCGGGCAGGGAGACTATTCCACTGCCGCCGAGGACCTGGAGAAAGCAGCCGAGCTGGCCAATGCAGCCGGAAATACACAGCTAGAGGCAACCGCTCGTACGCAACTGGCGATGATGCTGCAGTTGCTGATCTCTCAGCAAGCGACACCTACGGAATGAAACAGTTCGCCGCCATAGACTCGGCAACGAGGCAACCGGATGATGCTGAGTGAAGAACTGGAACGTATGCGGACAGTCAGAGCCGCGCACGAGGCCGATCTTATGCGCAAAGCCAACGTCGTCGGGGTAGGGATCGGCCTTCGGCAGCGTGGCGGGGAAGCGACCGGTGAACCGGCCATCATCGTCTCGGTAACCCACAAGGTACCCCTCTCGCAACTCGCCCCCGGCGACGTAATACCTCGTGAACTGGAGGGGCTGCCTGTGGACGTCCAGGCCGTCGGTGAGCTTCGGGCACTATGAAGGGAGGTAGGTCAGATGGTCACGGAAATGCTGAATCGTCTCCGAGAGGTCAAGCATACCTACGTCTACGAACTACTGAGCAAGCGCAACGTCATGGGCGTCGGCCTCGGCTACAAGATCACCGAGGGGGTCAACACGGGTGAACTCAGCCTCATTGTGTCGGTCACGCACAAGGAGGACCCCATCGCCTTGACCGCGGCAGATCTCATACCCAAGATACTGGCCGGTGTGAAGACAGACGTTGTGGAGACCGGCTTACTGCGCGCTTTCCAGCCGGGGCCACGCGACCGCTGGCGTCCCGTCGTCCCGCCCGGCGTCACCGTTGGTCACTACCGCGTCACGGCGGGCACCTTTGGCTGCCTGGTGCGCCGGGGTGAGGAGGTCTTCATCCTGTCCAACAACCACGTGCTGGCTAACTCCAACAACTGCCAGACCGGCGATGCCATCCTCCAGCCAGGAACCGCCGACGGAGGCACGATGGACGATCAGATCGCCACGCTGGCGGACTTCGTACCCTTGGACTTCGGCTCATCCCCGTCGGAATGCTCCATCGCCGAATGGTCTGCCAAGGCGCTGAACTTCGTCGCCGGGGCATTCGGCTCAAGCCATCAACTTCAGGCAGTGAAGCAGACCGAGGGAGTGAATCGAGTGGATGCAGCGCTGGGCCGCCCGCTCTCGCCGGACCTGGTGAAGAACGAGATCCTCTACATCGGCGCGCCGGTTGGCGTCGGTACGGCTATGCTGGGCACGCAGGTACAGAAATCGGGGCGCACCAGTGGCCACACCCAGGACGCCATCACCCAGATTGATGCCACGGTGACCATCGACTACAACGGCCCATCCGCGCTCTTCACCGGCCAACTGGTTGCCGGACCGATGAGCCAACCCGGCGACTCCGGCTCGGCAGTGTTGGATATGGACCGCCGCGTCGTGGGGCTCCTCTTTGCCGGCTCCAACCTGGTCACGATCATCAACCCGATAGACGAGGTGCTCTCGGCACTGGACGTAGAACTGGCGGTCTAGCAAGCAGGCCGGCCGCGAGTCACCACGGCAGCCGCGGTCAAACGGCGCACGGTCTATCGGACCGCGGGCATCCTGCCCGCTCCTCGGGCAAGCGGCCTGCCACTACGGCTCGCGCACCGGCGTGCTCTTGTCCAGCACGTTGTTGTTCTCGTCCCACTCGGTAACCTCGTCGCCCACGTCAGCGACGGCACGAGTCGTGACGCTGCCATACCAACTCGGGTAGGCATACGTGCATTCCACCGCCGCTGTCTCGCCGGCCCCGAGCCCGCCGGCCACCGTCCACTCGCAAGCTGGCGACGGTGCGCTGACACTGCTCCACCACTCGACTGCGAAAGTGGCGCTGGGCTTGACCCCCTCATTCCGGACGCCCACCCGCACGACCGTGTCCTGCCCCTGGATGGGAGGATCAGGATCGAAGGTGACACCCGAGATGGTCAAATCCGGCAGGCCCGGCTTGACCGGGACGACTAGCTGATAGGTATTGTTGTCTTCGTCGCTCTCCTCAACCGTCTCCCGGGAGTCCACCCACGCCTCGGTGGTGTAGTCGGCCCATCCGTCGAACCGGTATTCCATCCGGGCGATGATCTCCTCGTCCGGCCACATCGTAAACGTGCCTGGCGCTTCGACGTAGTCGCAGCCAACGTCGACACAGACACGCCAGGCCCAGTGGACGTCCTGAGCGAGGGCATCCCCTTGATTGTAGAGCGTGGCGACGATGTGTAGGGGCATACCTTGATGCGGATCGTCAGCGTCCACCTCGAGGCCGGTGATGACGAGATCCGGCAAGGCGCTCTCCTCTGTCGGCTCTCCCGTGGGCTCATCCGTCGCCTCGCCCGTCGCTTCTGCGGTCGACTCAGCGGGTGGTTCCTCGGTCGCCGCACCCAGCACGACGATCTGGACGTAGACCTGGCTGCCGAAGCGCACACCCTCCGGGCTCCGCATCTGCCAGACCGAGCGATAGGTACCCGGTTCATCCGGCGCTACCAGGTTGACGCTCACGTCCGTGCTCGAACCCGGTGCCACCGGCGGTACGTCCACCGCCGCCGGTCCGTGCATCGACTCACCGGAGGCAAATACCAGTTGAGTGCCCGCCTCCCAGACACAGGTGCCCGAGTTCCGCACGCGCCAAACCTTCGTGTAGGCCGCGCCCGGGGCGAACTGGCTACCGTCTGGAACGGTGACGTCGGCGGCGAAGGCCGCGTTCAAGACACAGCCACCGGGCCCGGATACGTCAGGGACAGGCGTGTCCGTGGCAGCCAGCATCGGGGTCGGACTGGCCTTCCCCGCCTGAGGCACTGTCGGAGCAGGTACAGACGGCATCCCCGTAGGCGACGACGGCCCCGGCGCATTGCAGGCCAGGCCAGCCAGTATCAGCACAAGCACAGCAAGCCGCACAGGACGCTGGTTTGCTTTCACACCCATCAACAAGCCTCCTCAGGAACTGACACGCGCGTCACGCCGGCAAACCCGCGGACGGGTGTCACCGACCACAGCGGCCGGTATCCGCGCCTACCACAAACTGACGCGGCTCATTATACCCGAACAGGGACAATCCAGGTAGGCCGGACTATCGGACCGCGGGCATCCTGCCCGCCAACGTACGATCCACCGGACCGCCGGCATCCCACCCGCCGACGCACGATCCACCGGACCGCCGGCATCCTGCCCGCCGACGCACGATCTATCGGACCGCGGAGATCCTGCCCGCTCCTCCTGTCCGCGGACGCTCCCCGGGCTCACACCCCAAGCGCCCCCTCAACTGCGCGCAGGATCCAAAACATCCCCATTCCGCCCAGGATCGTCCACACGACATTTCGCGTGCGCCACGCGACTACGACCCCCGCCAGCACCGCCCAGGCACGCACGCCGAGGGCCAATCGCCCGTCGGGGGCTAGCGCAGCGGGCACCACGAGCGCCGCCAGCACCGCAGCGGGCACGTAGCGCAGCCAGCGCCGCACGAGCACCGGCACGTCCCGTCCCAGGAAGGCGATCATCGTGTAGCGGGTGAAGTATGTCACCAGTGCCATGCCGGCGAAAATCAGGAGCTTTTCCATGCTTCCTCCACCTGCTCCAGGAGCACACCCAACCCGCTGGCCAGCAAACCCGCCACGATAATGCCCCATTTGCCGGGGAGCAGGAACATACCCAGCAGGGCCAGCCCCCCCGCCACCAGCGCAACGGCCACGCCGATACGATTCTCAAGGAAGGCCGTGAGCAAGCCGAGGAAAGCCAATGGAAAGACCAGGTCGAGCCCGTACTGGGCAGGATCTGGGATGGCCCTGCCCAGAAGCGCGCCGGCCAGGCCGCTGACTGGCCAGATCAGGTAGACGCCGACGTTGGCTCCCAGGAAATACAGGTGGCTGCCCCGGCCGCGCTCGTACTCGGCGATGGCCAGCGCGTAGGGTTCATCGGACATCCACAGGGCCAGTAGAGCCTTCCACGGCGTAGACAAGCCACGCAAATGCGGCGCAATCGACGCCCCCAATAGGAGATGGCGCAGGTTGATCACGAGCGTCGTCAGGATGATGGGCAGCGCACTGGCCGCCTGCCACATACCGACTGCCGTGAACTGGGCCGATCCGGCGTGCACGATCAGCGACATCGCGCACGCCTCCCAGGGACGAAAACCCACCTGCCGCGCCATCACGCCGTACAACAGGCCGAAAGCGACAATGCCCGGTCCCAGCGGCATCGTCGCCAGAAATCCGCGCCAGAAGTCCCTCCCCCACCCCTTCAACTGCTCCCGCCCTCTAGAACCGCACCACGCCCTCAGCCACGAGCACGACCTGTCCTCCCACCCGCACGGCCGTGATCTCGTCACCCGTACTGTCCACCTCGACGTACAGTGTGCTGGGACGGCTGATCTCCGCGCCCTGCTCGCTCAAGATGTAGATCGTCGGCTCGCTCACCGCCACGGCCCGGTGGTGGACTAGGTACGCGCCCAGTGCGCCGTTGGCGCTTCCCGTGGCCGGATCCTCGGGCACGCCCAACAGCGGGGCAAACATGCGCACGTGCACCGTCGCGTCCGGCCGCTCTGTCTCGAACGTGAAAACCATGACGCACCTGGTGCCGGCAGCGCGACAGACCCGGTTCAGAGCGGCCGTGTTGAGCCGCCCGGCGTCCAGCGCCTGCACCTCGGCCAACGAGCGGACCGGCACCATCATCTGCGGCACGCCCGTGGAGACCACCTGGACCGGAAGGCCTGTCTCGACGATGGCCCTCGGATCCAGGCCCAGCCCCGTCGCCAACGCCGTCACGTCCTCCAGCACGGCGTGGAAGGCGGGACGGTCCTGGGTCATCACCACCCGCGTCACCTGCCCGCCGGCGACGTGCAGACCGGCCGGCAACACCCCCACCCCCAACTCAAAGCGCACCTGCGTCACCGGCTCGCGCAGCGCCACGCGCCCCAGGTGTGCCAGTGCCCAGTGCGTGCCCACGACTGGATGGCCGGCGAAGGGCAGTTCCGCAGCCGGGGTGAAAATGCGCACCCGGAAGTCCGCCGTGGGTTCCTGGGACGGGAGCACGAAAGTCACCTCCGAGAGGTTCATCTCACGCGCCAGGGCCTGCATCTCGTCCGCGCTCAAGCCCTCGGCGTCGGGAAACACCGCCAGCGGGTTGCCGCCGAAGGCCCGATCAGTGAACACATCCACCTGCAAGAAACGGTATTCTTTCATCGCTGTACTCCCTCCACGTCGTGTATCCGCCAGCTAGCATACCACCACTGCGCCCTTTTCGCCAGTCAAGTGCAGGCATTTGATGATTTGTGTCTTCTAGCAGTTTGTCGGAGAGAAACTCTGTTCAGTCGGCTAATACAGTGGTAAAATGGCGAGCATGGCTAGGGAATTCAAAACCGTCGATTACGAAGAGTCTCTCAAACAAACGGTGACCATAGAGGAATGTCTCCCCCCGGG
>Ga0180432_10000894_pt1 | contig 48187 bp, 33 predicted proteins | sample SS_ome_10_FD_132414 | JGI IMG/M metagenome (GOLD analysis project Ga0180432, IMG submission 132414) | Hypersaline lake sediment archaeal communities from the Salton Sea, California, USA - SS_1_MS_2 metaG | ecosystem: Environmental > Aquatic > Non-marine Saline and Alkaline > Hypersaline >...
CCTTGGCGAGGGAGCGCATCTTCGCCGTTAGGGCCTCAAGGTCTGGCTTTGATCTCTGCCCCGGCTCCTGGCCACCTTGAAAGACTCGGCTTCGGTGGAACCGCGTTCGTTCAATGTCCCCCTTCATGAACCACCCTATACTCAACATGAAATCCAACTCTGTGTCCGATTCCTGACCTTGGGCAGATAGATCTGCAAACTCCAGCAACGCATCGACATCATCTTTTAGAAAGGCGTCAAGCACCAGATCACGCTCGTTCGGCCTCCTGAAGTGATATATTCCTGCCGACAACAGCACAAGCAGCAGCACAACTAGCACCCAGACTTTCCCGCTCCTTTTCTGTTGCCTCATCATCTCTCGCCCTTTCTTCAGGTGGCAATCCAGGCAGCTACCAGCTCAAGTCCGCCAGATAATGGTATCCACTTACCGGGTTGCATGAAGAACGCATCCATTGGGATGGGAGGCAGAGAAGGGGCTAACGCTTCTCTGTGGTGTATTGCTTGCGGCATTGTGGGCACCAGAGCGTCCTCATGTCCAATTCTCCCTCTTGACCATGGCTCTTTCTGTGTAGGTAGCAGCTAACGACGGATCGTCTCCCACTGAGCGCGACCTTCCCTGCGCGAACGCCCCGTGGAAGGCTCCCCAAAACCAAGCCCTCTGGGCGTGGTCGATTGCCGTTTAGTCCGGAGACAGCATGCGATATATCCCAACACGGAACTTCGCGGCAAGCTCAGCATTAGACAGCTTGACATCGACATTTCCGATATACTTCATATCCAGAGGGGCCTCTCTGTCATATAAGTATGCGCCACCCTCCTTCACCTTGGCCCCCGCTGCCCTAAGCTTCGCTTCGTAGGCGGGCCCAATTCGGCGAAAGACATACACAATCACAGGTCCGGCCGGAAAAGGTGTTCCCATTCTGCCAGTATACCGGCCATTTTCGCCCAAGGAATACCCGATCTCACCAAGCATCACGACATCTCCGTCGTCATCAATAAGAAGCGTATCAGCCCGATCAATGAGCAGCTTATCAGCCTGATCAATAGGCAGCTTATCAGCCTTAGCCGGTTTGGAGGCCAAGTGATCACGTCTTACCCGGGATTTCCCGGATGGCCTCCGGCCAGCGGAACCGTTCGAGGGTTTGTAGTCCGTTCCCGCCTGCCGGCCTTCGCCACCAAGATGGTCATAGAGCTTCCAGCCAGCAAGGGCAAGGATGGATAGAAGCAAGACCGCAAGCAGCATGCGTGCTACAGGCTTCTTGCTTGGGTAGACATCAGCGTGGTGATCTTCCATGGTGATACTCCTACCGCGGATCTTGGGAAGTGCGGTGTCGCCGCGTCAATCTCCGGATCGAGACACCACACGCAAACTGACCGGGATTCCCACTGATAGGAAATTTGATTCCGCGTGACGGTGCGTCGGTGGGCCGGGGGTGAGGGGTTTCCGTCGGGCACCAGTCGCTGTCCTGCTCGAAGGTGAGCTGGCGGACCTTCTTCGTCTCCGGGTCCAGCAGGTACATCGAGGCCATCGGCTGGTTGCCGTTCTGGCAGGGCAGGCCCTGGTAGCTGGCCGTCGAGGTCGTGGCGATCTTCCCGTTCGGCAGGTAGCAGGAATCGTAGAAGCTGACGTCCGGCACGTCGCCGGGGCTCAGCAGGCGGGCGGACGAGTCGCCGGCCTTGTACTCGTACAGCCCCCAGCGGTCGGCCGTGTCGCCCGAGGAGAACATGATCCGCTCGCCGTCGAAGTGAAGGTCCACGTCGCACACGAGCCGCCGCTGGTCGGTCTTGTAGACGGTGCGAAGCTCGCGGGTCCCGCGAAGCTCGGACAGCTCCTCGAGCGTGTCGTCCCAGCCGGTGCCGGGGTCCTTTATGGTGTCGTTTACGCGTGCGTTCAGCGTGGGCAGGCCCAGCGAGCCCCCGGCCGCGGTCCGGGCATTGCGCAGCGGACGCTTGACCAGCAAGATCCGGTCGAAGTCCAGGAGCGGATTGGCAAGCAGCGCCTCGCGCTGAAGCGCGGCGAAGGCCTGCGCCACCTGCTCGGCGTCGTGGCCGAGCCTTATCCGACCCTCGATCTCGTCCAGCAGCCCCAGGTACTTCGCCGCGTAGTACTTGTCACCGAACGTCCTGCCCAGGTCCAGGATCGCCATCCGCAGCGACTGCGGCGTGCCCATGGAGACCGGCTCGACCGGCCGATCTGCCGCCCGGGCCGTCCTGCTGCCGGCCTTTTTCGCCTTGGGGGCCTTGGCCGCCGCGTCACGTTCCCTGCGGCCCTTCCTGTCGGCCTTGCCGCCCGCCTTACTGCGTTTGCCGGCTTCGGGGCCCTCGGCCGCCCCGACCGTGCCGGCCACCCCGGCGCGCCCCGGAACAGACCACAAACCCGCCACCGTCATCGCCGCCACCGCCGCCATCGCCAGGCCGAAACTGACACGCCTGCTCATCATCCGTCCTGCCTTTCCGCAAAACCGCCCGCGCCCGCCCGCCGCGGCCCGGTCGCACACATCCTATCACGGCCGCCCCGCCCCGCAAAGCCCGGCGCGCAGCACCGGCCCACCGCCGCTCCATGCGCTAGCCGAGGCGGTCTACCTTGGCCCCGTTGACGGGGCCTGTCCGGCGAAGCCGGGTCCAGCCCAGGGCTTTTAGCCCTGGTTCTTGTTTCGGCGAAGCATCGCCAACCCGTCCAACGCGAGAAGCCCAATCGCAGCGGTCTCGCGGAACAGGACGACGCGAAAACCGATACGGTCCTATTCTCCCGAATTTCCTCTGTCCCCGGATTCCGTCCCATCGTCGCGAGGCATCACGGACCTCGCTTCACGACCTCCTGCGCCGCAGCCCCGCTGTTGCGCAGCCGACTACGGCAAGGAGCGCCAATGTCGAGGGCTCTGGGATCACGTCTGCCTCGACCGCCAGATTGTCAATGCGGACATCCAACGGCATTTGTACATACTGGCCCTGGGAGAGATAGATACTTACCCTGAGTGGACCGAGAAACTCTGTCGCGGAGTGGCTCCCTACAAACACGAAGCCAGCCCCGGTGTCGACATGTCCTGACATCGTTTGTCCCACCCTCGTTATCTTCATGGTTCCAGACATCGCGGAGTTCGGGATCCAGCTGAGGTGTCCGGTTAGCTTTGAGTAAGCATTGATCAACTGCTGGTTACTGTCCGTCCACCTGTTGACGCCGAGGGCGTATCCGGAATTGACAGCACCAAGACTCAGTTGAAGGATACTGCTGTTCATGACGTAAGGTGAGGTTGGGAACTCAAGTAGGTCAAACGATACGGTAACGCACACATCGCCGTCGACCGTAAACTTGGAGAAGAGGCCGCCGTAGTAGGCCTGATAGGGCGCAGTCTTCGATATCTGCATCCTGCCGGCTGTATCCGGGGCCATCACCGTATATGTAGGATCGTCGTATACATCCCATCGAGCAGTAGGGAGCCCGGTGTCAAAATCCTCTACGATCATGCCAGCTGTCGCCGGCACGCAAAACCACAGTAAGACTACTACGCCAATGGTGCCAAGTCGCAAGCTGTTGGACTTCATGGCTCTGCTCCTTTGCTGTTTGAGGCCGCATTTAAGGGATAACCTTGTCGGGCTACGCCGCCCGGCGGTTCGATACTCATTACACTGCCCCCCTGCCCGCTTGCGCCAGGCCCCTTTTCCCTCAGACTACTGATAGGAAATTTGATTCCGCGTGACGGTGCGTCGGTGGGCCGGGGGTGAGGGGTTTACTGATAGGAAATTTGATTCCGCGTGACGGTGCGTCGGTGGGCCGGGGGTGAGGGGTTTGGGGAGAGGGGGAGCGTTCGGCGCTCGCGTAATCCCCTATACCAGTGGCTCTCCGCACCTGACCCATCCGTTTGCCTCGTCTCGGCAATCAATTGACGCCCAGGGACCATCCCTGAGCCAATAAGAGATAATATACCCCCCGATCCCGGCCTTGTCAAAGGCGTTTCTCGAAAAAATCTGAAAAAAGATGATCCCGTTCGGTTCCGTCGCGCCGGCGCTATTCGAGCGGCTCAGACGCCTCATGGCGGAGATGTTCGAGGAAGTCGGGATCGACCTCGTAGGTGATGCCGCCATCGGCGTCATGCGTCGGCCGGGCGGGCCGGCATGGGCGGGACTGCCCGGGCGGCCCGCGTGGTGGCGGATCGTGCCAGAGCCCACAGTGTTGGAGGATCTTGCGGATCACATCGCCCTGGCGGGCCTCGATGACGGCGATGATCTTCATAGTCCCGCCGCAGCGGGGGCAGCGGAGGGGGTCGGCGTGGTAGATCTTCTTGATGAGCATGGCCCATCGTCGGCGGTCGAGCGGGGCGGGTTTTGCGGGCGGTACGAAAAAGGGTACAGGCACGTCCGCTTCGCTACCGAGCCAGTCCCCATTTTCGTAGCAGGCACCTGCGCGGGGAACAGCGTCCCGCTGCGGAGCCAGTCCCTCCTTTTCGGCTTTCTTGGCCCGCATGCCTCGGGCCTTGTTGGAGTAGTAGCCGTAGTAGCGGATGGGGTGTTTGCCGGTGTCGGGGATGTGCTGGAAGATGGCGGCGAGGAAGTCCAGGGGCCCGAAGACCTGGAAGTTGCGTTTGACGCCCGCGAAGAGTTCCGGGCTGCGGGGGTCGGGGAATCGTTGGGGGCGGTCCTTCTCGGCGCGATAGATGACCTGGCCGTCGGGCCCGATGCGGATGAGGCGGGCGAGGCTGAACGGGCTGCGGGCCATGTACTGGGCGAGGCGCTCGATGCCGTCGCGATCGCCGGCGGCGAGGCGGACGCTGCGGTCGACGTTGAAGCCGCTGTGGCGCCAGGAGCGGATTTGCCGGACGACGGCGGGGGCGATACGGTTGGCGTCGAGGAGCAGGCGGAAGACGTTGTTCTCCCAGATGCGGAGGAAGGGCTCGTGGCCGAGGTTGGCGGGCAGTGGAATGAAGGGAATTCGGGGACGGAGCACTTTATTGAGCTTTCTTGGTCTTTGTCTTGGGTTTGCGGCCGCGCTTCTTGGGGGCCCGGGGGCGGCCGAGGAGCTTCTCCAGGCGCTCGACGAACTCGGTTGGGCCGCACGGGCGGCCGCGTTTTCGGGGATGCAGGCGGCGGTTCAGGAGCGTCTCCGGGTTAGTCGGCGCTAATCGGGACGGTGGGGCTGTTGAAGAAGCCGTTTGCGTACCGGCCGTTCGAGCCCGAAGGGCTCCAACATGGCGCTGCCACGCTTTTCAACAGCCCAGCCGTCCCGATGTACCGGCGATCTGCCCGATGTACGCATAACGCCGCTGTGAAGCCCTCAGTCCTGCGCGACGCGGTCCTTCATGGCCTGGTAGCCCAGGTGGGCCAGCATGTGGTCGAGAATGACCAGGGCGGTGTAGTTCTCGGCCACGGGCCAGATGCGGCCGACGATGGTCGGGTCGCGGCGGGTGATGGCCGCCAGATCGGTGTTCTCCAGCGTGTACTTGTCGATGGTGTGCTGTGGCCTGTCGATGGTGGGGGTGGGCTTGACGGCCAGCCGGACCACGATGGGCTGTCCGGTGGTGACGCCGCCGGTGACGCCGCCGGCGTTATTGGAGTCGAAGGCGACCTCACCGTCCACGTTGCGCATCTGGTCGTTGTTCTGGTAGCCGGTCATGTCCTTGACGGCGAAGCCGGCGCCGACCTCGACGCCCTTGATGGCGCCGATGCCGAGCATGCGGCCGAGTTCGGCGTCCATCTTGTCGAACACGGGCTCGCCGAGGCCCGCCGGTGCGCCGAGGACGACGACCTCCACCACGCCGCCGGAGGAGTCGCCCGTGACGGTGATCTTGTTGGCGGCATCGAGCATCGCCTGCGACGCGTCGAGGTCGGGGCAGTTGATGATATGGTGCACGCCGTACTTGTCTCGGATCGCATCGGCGTCGACGGGCGGTGCCTTGTCGCGGATCTCGTCGATCTGGCCCTCGATCTCGGCCAGGACGGCCATCTTCTCGAGGAACCGCATCTCGGGGCCAATGCGCTGCTTGACGTACACCTCCTGGTAGAAGGGGTCGTAGTCGTGGCGCATGCGTTTGTAGGCGTCGGTGTACTCGAGGGCCTTGTCGTGCGGCACGTCGTCGCATCGCACGGAGGCGATCTCGCGGATGAACGAGAACACGTGGATGCCGCACCGCTCCAGGACCCGCTTGGCCACGTAGCCGGCGGCGACGATAGTCGAGGTGTACCGCCCGGAGAAGATCCCGGCGCCGATCGCGTCGTCGTTCGGGCCGTACTTCTGGAACGTCGCGTACGACGCGTGACCGGGCCTCGGCGTGCGGTTGGTGTCCTGGTACTGCTTGATGTGAATGAAGTGCCGGTCGAGGTTGGGGATCAGGATGCCCAGCGGCGTGCCGTTGGTGTGCCCCTTGTTGCCGGCGTCCTGGACCGTGTCGGCCGCGTTGATGCCGCAGTACACGATCGGCAGGTCGGGCTCCTTGCGTGGACTGGACAGCTCGTCGGCGCCCGGCTTGCGCAGCAGCATGTCCCCATAGATGTCCTGTTCGGCCAGGACCATCCCGGGCGGGACGCCCTGGATGACCGAAAGCAGGCCGTCCTGATACGATCCGCCGGCGACCGTCACTTGAAGGACTCTTCCCAGATGACACCCAATCATGTTGTGCTCCTGTCTGCTAAGGTTGTCCGCGCGGAGAGGACGGCGGCGGGCGGCTCCCGTGAGGCCGTCGCGCCGCACCCCGAGAGAGAGATACCCGGCACCAGGTCCGAGCGCCTCACTGCATGCCGGGCTACCTTTCCCAGCGGGTCGCTTGCCGCGGCGGCCAACCGATCCGCCTGTTTGCTCTATTGATTGGATGTATGATATCAGGCGAAGTACTTCAGGTCAAGCAGCGTTTGCGGCGCGGGGAAGGGTGCCGGGCTGTCATCCGCCCATGGGATCTGACACGATCGCTAGTACCTGTAGTCCAACACGGCGTCGCGCATGGCCAGGAAGTTCTCCAGCGGCACGGCGTCCTGGAGTTCGGTGCTCGACCCGACCATGATCCTGCCTTCGGCGGCATCGAGTGCACGGGTGACGGCATCGGTTACCTGCTGGGGCTTGCCGAAGGGCAGCAGGTGCGAGACGTCAATGCCGCCGGCCAGCCAGAGCGCCGGGTGGCGGCGGTGGATCTCGGCGATATCCATGCCGGCCAGCACCTCGATCGGGTTCAGCCCGTCGATGCCGGACTCGACCAGCCGGTCCAGGATCCCCATCAGGTTGCCGTCGGAGTGGAACAGCACGCGGATGCCCCTGGCGTGCCAGGCCTCGATCACTCGGGCCAGGCGGCCGAAGTAGTGCCGCTCGAACCACGCCGGGCTGAAGACGGGGCCGGACGTGTACGCGATGTCGTCCCCGACGAAGACCGCATCCATGCCGTGGTCGTCGGGGATATTCGCGATCCACGCCTCGGCCGCGAGGGTCCGGCACTCGAGCAGGTCGTCGACGACGCCGGGGCAATCGGCGAGACAGTAGCTGAACTGCTCGAGTCCGACCTCGCCGAACAGGCCCATCAGTTCGACGCCGCGCCCACCGGGGACGAAGAACACCTCGCCCAGCCGCCGGCGGTGGTCGTCGATCGACGCCAGCCAGGAGGCCATCTCCGCGTGCCTCCGCGGCGTCCAGGCCGGATCGAAGGCAGCGATCTCCGTGCGCTTCGCCGCGGCGTAGTCGTCCGAACTGCCGTAGCGGACGGGCTCCGTCCAGGCCGTCCACCGGTAGACCTTCCTCGAGCGCCCGTCGGGCAGCGCGGCCGTGTGCTCGCGGTCCGGCAGGCGGACGACCGGCCGGGTTGCGTCGACGGCGGGCTCGTATGCCGCGAAAACCACCTCCCGAGCATTCTCGACGGTAAGTGTTCGACCGGTGAAGTGACGGATGACCGCGTCGTTGCGGATCAACTCGAACAAGGGCGCCCGGTCGGGCGTCCTGCCGTGGATGACGTCTCGAACGCGTTGGAGGGAGCCTCTCATGATCGGGTCGTGTTCCGGGCACGTTGGCGGTGCGGGGCGCAGCGGACAGATGAGATGTTATCGCTCAGGTCCCTTTCCGCCGAAGCAGCACCGTTGTCCGTCGGTCGTACTGAGGAACACGTTCCCGTCCGCCGCGATGAGACCGTCGAAGACGGGCGGGGTTTCGCGTTGCGTCTTGTGGGCCATCTTGGCGTCGCGCGCGGAGACCATTCACAGAGCGCGCCGCTTGGAGTATGCCGCAGACCCTCTTGCTCAGTTCGAGGTAGGCCTTGCTGCTGAGGTGGCCGTTGTTGTCGGTCCAGGCCCAGGCCTTGAAGTTCTTCTCGTTCGAGCCCAAATCGAGGTCGAGCAGATGGGCATTGGGATCGTTCTTGGTGACCTTGACCTGTGCGTCGATGATCGGTTTGAAGTCCGGTCTGCCGTGCTGGAAGAGGTGCTTGCGCACGTAGATCCGTAGATCCGGGAGGCCGGTATCTGTGCGCAGCGCCAAGAACAGGTTTCGCAGGTTTTCCTCGTATTGCAGCGCTTGGGGTTGGTCCGACTCGCCCTGGTCCCAGTAGAGCCCGAGCATCCGAACCTTCTTGTAGCGTGTCTTGAGGTGGGCCATGGCGCCGCTGCACTGCGCGATGAAGGTCTTGTAGTCCGGGCCCTTCTCCGCTTTCCACTGCGTATGCAGGTTATGCCCGCCGGGGCCGTGTTTGACGAAGAACTTGTCCGCATCCGGGTACTGCTTTTCCAGCAGCATCGCCATGGGAAGTTCCATGCCGTGGCGCCAGGGGTCGCGGTAACAGGTCTGCAGGTTCTTCCCGGGAGTCAGCCGCTCAAAAGGACCCGAACTCGGCTTCCAGATATGGCACCGCGGATAGGCCTCCATGGCCGTCGGGATTCCGACCTCCTTGGCCGTCGAGCCGGGAATGGTCGGGTGCTTCTTCTGCATGCCGGCCTTGGCGTTGGTCTCGGGCGAGAACGCCGCCACGCCGCCGGCATTGGACTGGCCGGCGATGAGGAAGACCAGGGCGTCCCTGGACGAGGCCGCCCCGCTCGGTCCCGTTGCGTTGCCCGCCGCCGCGGTCTTGCCGTCGGGTGCACGCGCGAACAGCCAGCGGGCGGCACTGTTCTGCTCCGCGTCGGTCACGGCGCGGTTGTAGAGCAGGATTTCGGCGATGTCGCCCTGGAAGTAGCGGGGCTCTCGGCCGGGCTGTCGCCCGATTTCCAACGGGCAGTCGTGGGTGAACGTCGTCAGTGCGCCCTCGGCATTCTCGTAGCTGTATCTCGTCGCCCCGGCGCCGTCCACGCTGATGCTGATCCTCTTGGTTCCCGACAATGCCGGGTTGAAGCGCGCCGCGATGACGGCAAAGCGATTCAGCGTTCGCGCCGAGGCCAGACGGTTGACCTGGTGCCTGGCGCTTGGGCCGCGCACTGCGGCACCCACAGACCCGTCCTTCTCGACCTGCAGCCGGTAGTTCATCATCGCGATGCGCCCGTCGACCTTGCCCAGGACCACGCCGGGGCCGCGCCTGGGGCGCGCGACGACGATCAGCGTCCAGGCCTCCAGGTCCAGCGCGTCGTGGTCGGCGATGGTCAGGAAGTCGTCCTTGCCGTCGAAGCGGAGGACCGTACGGCCGCCTTCGCGAGCCAGCACGGGGCGGCGGTCGCCCTCGGCCGTGGCAACGAGCTTGGGCGTGACCTGGCTGGCCCACGTGCCGACCCGGCTGCCATCGGCCAGGGACTTCAGCGCCTCACCGGCCAGATGCAGCACCAGGCCGTCGGTGACCAGTTTCGGCTTGGCGCCTCCGAACGGCGGACCTTTGGGCGCCTGCGAGGATCCGGGCGTGAGGGGGTTCAACTTGCTGCGCGGCGCCATGGCAAAGGCGAACTGCTCCAGCTTGACCGCATTGGCCGTGTCGCTGCGGAGATCCAATCGACGGATGAACCGTTTCTCGGGAGCGGCGCAAGCAACGAGAACCCGCTTGCCGGGTTGGAGCGTAACCGTGTAGGCCTTGGTGTCTCTGTCGTCCCAACTGTCGTGCAGCGTCGCGGTAACGGTGACCTTCGCTGCCTGCTTGCCGCGATTGACCAGGAGCAGGCCCACCTGGTCGAGGACGTCCTTGAAGCCGCCGTAGGTTGCGGTGCTGGGCTCGCGATGCTTGCCGGAGAAGTTCCGGCGATAGCGGCCGTTGAAGGGCTTCGCCTCGGCGAGGGTCGGGATCTTGTTGATGAAGTCAGAGGCGATGAGCTCGAGAGAGTCGACGGGCAATCCCCGTGTGGAGCTGAACCCCTCTTTGCGCCGGGAGAGGAACAGCGTCTTCTTGCCGTCCTTGCCATAGCCCAGGGCCACGCTTGCCGCAGGCTTGCTCAGCGCCGCGCAGTCCCAGAGGCCCCCACGGTGTTCGGCGAGCGCCTTGGTCATCTGTGCCTGCCATGGGCCCGCCGGTGCGCCCAAGAGGGTTGCCTTGCCGAGCGCCGTCAGCTCGCGGCCCGTCGCGATGCGTGCGGGGTGTTTCAACGGTGCCTCCAGCTTGGCCAGCCGCTGAGTGAGCTCGAGTACGGTCAGCATCCACACATCGCTGGAAGGGTGGGTCACGGACTCAATCTCGTAGAAGTCATCGTGACTGGTGATCTTCGGTAGCGGCGAGGCCTCGTCGAGGAACAGGTCGACCGCCAGCCGGCCGAGATGGTCGGCGCGATGCAGGTAGGCCGCGTTGCCGGTCAGGTCGTGCGCCGCGAACATCACCTGGATGGCATTGGACATATTGACGCCCCACACGGACCACTGCACCTCCGGGTTGATGCTCATGTAGACTTCGGCGGTATCGAGCACGGCCCGGTGATAGCGCTTGCGCAGCGCTTCGGACGGGTTGCGTCTGGCGCGCTCATAGAGCTTCACACCGAAACGGGCATAGTCCTTGCGGTCGTACCACGGCCCACCGAGGATATCGAGACGTTCGGGGTTATACTCGCCGGTGGCCCGCAGGTAGCTCTTGACGGGTCCCACGCGCTTGATGTCCAGCAGGTTGTCTGCCAGCTTCAGGTAGGCGGCATCGCACTTGCGCCCGTACGCGCGCATCTTCTCCGCAAGTTTCGGCTCCTTCTCTTGAATCCGGTCGGCCCAGTCGTCCAGCCGGTTGGCGGCAACCACGTACCCGGAGTACCAGGCCCACTCCTTGTAGTTCGAACAGGGCGCCAGGTGCCCGTTCTTGTCGCGCAGGCTTTCCCAGCGGTTCAGAATCGTGTCGATGGCACGCACGTACTCCGGATTGGGCTTGGCCAGGTAGGCCTCGACCCAGGTGGCGATCATGGCCGACCCGGGCCAGGGGAACTCCATACCCCCGCCCGGGCCGTGCTTGCTGGTGTGGGCGTGCCGGTTGAAGTCCCCGGTCTTCTTGTCCCGGACGTAGTGGTTCCACAGCCCCATCGCGTACCTCTGCAGGGCCTCGGGATTCAGCTTCCAGTAGGGCCACACGTGGTTGAACTCGAATGTCCCGCCACCTGCCTCCCTGTCGACATTCCAGGATGTATGGGTGCCCCACACATAGAGTCCGATCTTGGTCTGCGTGTTGGCCATCCACCACGAGGCGGTCTTGTCGGCCTGGTCGGCGTACCGCTTGTCGCCGGTGATCTCGGTCAGCTTGTGCATCAACTTCAGCAGCGTCAGTTGATCCAGCGGATCGGCCTGGCCATAGTTCCGGTCGGATCCGCGGCACTCGCGGTCGCGCTCCCACCCGGGCATGAAGGGCCTGCGCTTCACGTGCGGGAAGGGCGGGCGGATCCTCCTGCCCGTGCGCCGATCCATCCCCGTCACGAACAGCGGCGTGTGCTTCTTGCCGTACCGGTCGCGCCCATGTTCGATCATGTAGTCGGCGTACGCCCGGACGATCGCTGTGTAGCGATAGGACGTCTGCATCGCACGAAGCTTCTGCCGCTGCGCATCGTTCAATGGCTCTGCCATCGCGACACCGGCGGCGAGAACCGTGAAAACCAGTAGCGACAAACCCTTTCCCGTTGAGACCATAATGATGCCTGTCTTCCTTCTGTTATCCGGCTGGTTCTCTGTGGCTGCAGCCGGAGCCTTTTGGTGGGCAAAACGGAGGCTCAGCCACCGGCGGTGACGATCGCCCAGAGCAGCAGGACACAGCCGGCGATGCCCACCACGATCCAGAACATGCCTCGATAGTCGCGCCCGTCCCATCTGGCCAGCTCCCAGTTGGACCCGGGCAGGATTCGCGTGTGCAGGAGCCGGTCGGGCTGCTCGTAGCCGGCAGCCAGTTCGGCCTCGTCATGGGCCTTGTCGCCCGTGACGGGCGTGCGCATCTTGGCGTAGAAGCGATCGAGGCGCCGCCTGTCGTCCGGGCGGGTCAGCAGCGAGACGACAATGAGTGTGCCGAACGGAACGAGGATCCGCAACAGGGCGGTGAAGGTCTCGTTCAGCGCGTAGGGATTTCGGCCCAGGTCCCAGCCGAGCAGGTCGATCAGGACCAGGTCCACCTTGAGCATGCCCTTGCCCGCCGCCGTGCCGTCGTCGCGGACCTCGACGCCTTCCCGCCAGAAGACGGACTTCTGCGGCAGCACGTGGGTCTTGGTGAACCGCTGGCCCGGCGTGAGCGGCACCGGCCGGGGCGTCTCGGGCGGGGTCTTGGCGGCGGCCTTGTCCCAGGCGCGAATGTTCTCGGCGCGTTCGGCCACGTCCATCTCGCTGGCGTGATACTCCCGCCGGACCGGGGCCGGGTGGGTCGTCTTCAGCAGGTACTCGCTGGTCCTCACGCCGGGGATCCACGGGATGGCCACCGGCAGGACCAGCGTGTACAGGAGCATGACCACCATGGAGGCCCACGCGCCGATCCGCGTCGCGCGCCGCCACAGAATCCCCATCAGGAAACTCGCCCCCACGATCGCGTTGAACATCACGATGAACTTAACGAGCCCGAACAGCGTGTCGAACGCGGTGGCCACCAGCATGCTGCCGAGCAGGAAGACCGCGCTGAAGGCCCGCCCGACCCAGATGTAATGCCGTTCCGACCGCCGCTTGACCAGCGGCTTGTACAGGTTATGCGTCAGCAGCCCCGACGAGGTGATCATGAGCGTGTCGGCCGTGGACATCAGGGCCGACAGCATGCAGGCGACCATCAGCCCGACCAGCCCGATGCCGAGCGGGCCCAGCAGGTCGCGCGTGGCGTGCCCCCAGACCAGGTCCGGGTTGCTCACCGCCGTGCCGTACAGGACCACCGTCAGCAGGGCCATGAACCCCCACAGGACGGTGCAGTAGCGCTTCAGGAAGATGCCGTACGTGCACCCCACGCGCGCCGAGTGCTCGTCCCTGGCGGCGCCCATGGCGACCATGGCGTTTGCGGCGGCCTGGCTGCTCAAGGCGCCCATCACGGCGAACGAGACCAGGTAGTACCACGTGAACTCCGGCACCTCGCCGGAGCCGAAAATGCGCAGCATCGCCTCGGGCAGCTTGCGCTGGATCGCTTCAAAAGGCCCCAGCAGACCGCTCGTGCCGCACGCGGCGTTGACCTTCATCATCGCGAACGGAATCAGCAGCACCGACAGCAGGATGATGAAGATCCCCTGGAGCATGTCGGAATAGGCCGCCGCCTCCAGACCCCCCAACGCCGAGTACACGATCACGAACAGCGCCACGCACACCACGAGCACGGTGGGGTTGATGTAGGAGAACTCCTTCCGCGGCTTGGCCAGCCGCAGCGCCTTCATACGCGCCTTCTGGTCGGCGCTGAGGTCATCGAGGTCGGCCGACTCGAGCTTGGCCAGCTCGACGGCCTTGGCCCGCTCGACGCGCTCGGTCGCCGTCAACTCCGCCGCCGGCTTGGCGGCGATGGCCGAGACGGTCTTGCCCAGCGCGCTGAGCGCCAGGCCCACCAGGAGCATGAAGTAGAAGACCGTCACGACCGAATAGAGCCCCGCCATGCGCTTCGAGCCGTACCGCTGGCTGAAGAAGTCGGCCAGCGTGAGCGTGCGAAGCCGGCGGAACCACTTGCTGGTGAACCAGTAGATGGGCACGGCGAGCAGCCCGCCCCCGATGGCGAACATGATTCCCGCGGCCCCGTTGTGGTGCACGACGGTGGTCATCCACACGGCGTGCTCCGAGGAGGTGGCCTGTCCGAAGTTCGCAAAGGTCGTGATCACCTTCCCGAACCGCCGCCCGCCGAGGAAAAAGTCCTCCTGGTTGTGCACGTGCCGCATCGCCCGCAGCCCGATGGTCAGCACCGCGCCGAAGTACAGCGCCATCGCCACGATGTCCGCGATGCTGAAACCGTACAGGGCTGCTGCCAGCGTCATGTCCACTCCGTGGGATTGCCCCGGGCGACTACCACCAGTACACCGCGCCGTAGTTCCAGCCGCCGTTGTTGACGAAGGCCCGCGGTTCGGCCACCCCGCGGGGGCGCCACCGGGCGCTGCCGTCCATGAAACCCGTGTTCAGCCCTTCAAACTCCCCGCGCCACGAATGGGCGCCGACCTTCGTCGTGCCGAACCCGGTGTCCAGGGAGGCGTCGAGGATGAACGGCCCGTCCAGCAGGTCGGTCAGGCTGTCAGGGTACTTGCTGTGGACGTATTCGCCCACCAGGGGCATCTCGCCGGTGGCCTGGTACAACCGGGCCGGAAGCTCCGGCAGATCGTAGGGGAACGTCATGTTCGGCGGGCTGTACAGGGCCGTGCCGGCCGGAATGTACGCCACGCGGCGGGTCTGGGTGATGCGCTTGTGGCAGCCGAGCAGGGTGTAGCTGATGACGGCGGAGTAATTTCCCGGCTGCCCGGTGGGGTGCACGGACCAGCCCGGGGTGATCTTGTCGGCCCAGTCGTCCGGCCCGGTGGGCCTGACCAGCGCGTCCACCGAGGGGCAATAGAAGCACGCGGGTGAGACGAACGGCTCGAAGGCCGGGCGCACGTCCGTCCAGCCGACCCACCCCGTACGATTGGTCACCGCGTCCGGGCCGTACGTCCGAGATTCCGGAAAGAACGAGTCGTTCTGGGTGGCGTACTGGCAGGCCCCGGTGGCGATCTGGTGCTGGTTGTGCAGGCAGACGGCCCGTCGCGTCAGTTCCGTGGATCGCATGAGCGACGGCGCCACAATCGCCAGGAGCAGCGCAAGGATGGCGATCACCGCGAGCAGTTCGATCAGGGTGAACCCGGTTTTCCCTTGCCACGATCGGTCCACGGTTCGGCCCTCTTGCCTGCCCCCCCCACCGGCATAAGCTACCGGCCCCCGATGTTCATTCAAGGGCCTTTTCGCGCACCGAATGGTCCTTTTTGCGCTGTGCCGTCTCGGACCGGTAGATGCCGGTCTCGCCGGCGCCGGCGGGCGTCTGCGGCGGGTCGGACGGGCCGGCGGCCCGGCCGGGCTCGGGCGGGTAGTCGGGCAGCCCCACATCCGCCACCAACGCGTCGATCCGCACCGCCTGGGCGGAGGCCATCGACCGGTTGGCCGCCACGCCTGTCAGGATGGACCACGCCCCGGCCCGCTGATCGGCCAGCCGAAGATACGGATCGGGCTCTTGACCGGCCGGATCGAACAGGTACGCCAGCATGGTCGAATCGCCCCCGCCATGGCCTCCCCGGCCCGTCCATACGGGCACGTCGTAGGGCTCGCCGCGGTGCGGGCAGATGCGCGTTTGGGTCCGATCGGTTCGCGGCGCGCCGTGCGCGGCCCGGGCCGGATCGGGCAGGACCTCTTCGCAGCGGTGCTCCAGCCGGCCTTGCGTGCCGGTGAAGTTCACCGTGTACCCTTCCCACGGACTGCACGCCGTCAGCGAGTAGGACATGGTCGCCCCGCCGCGATAGCCCACCACGCAGCTCACAGTGTCTTCGATGTCGATGCGGTCGCTGAAGACGCACCGGTCGCGGAAGTAGCCGTCGTGGGCCTCGTGGTCCAGGTACAGCCGCTTCAGGGGCGCCTCGGCCCGCAGGTCGAGCCCAAACGCGCACCGCGCGGCGCAGGGGCAATCCAGGCAGCGTTCGCCCCGCCCGGCCAGGCCGTACCGCTCGGCCGTCGCGGGCACGTAAAACCGCCGGTGCCCCGCCGCGTACACCGTCTCGGGCACCGACGAGAGCCACCAGTTGACCAGGTCGAAGTGGTGGGTGGCCTTGTGGACCATCAGCCCGCCGGAGACGGCCTTGTTGCGGTGCCATCGGCGGAAGTAGTCCGCCCCGTGGTGCAGGTCGAGCACCCAGTGGAAGTCGACCGACAGCACCCGCCCGATCACGCCGGAGCCCAGCAGGTCCTTGATCTGCGTCCTGGGGGGGGAGAAGCGGTAGTTGAACGTCACGGTGCACCGCCGGCCCGTGCGACGCCGGGCCTCGAGAATCCCGGCGCACTGCTCGGCGTCGATGGCCATCGGCTTCTCGGTGATCACGTCGCAGCCGAGTTCCATCGCCCGGCAGATGTACCGGTGGTGGTGGCAGTCCGGGGTGGTGACGATGACCACGTCGGGGCGGGCCTCGGCGATCATCCGGTCGAAGTCCTCGCCCCGGTAGCCCGGCACGTCCAGGCCGGCCCGTTCCCGGGCGGCCCGGCAGGCCAGCGCCAGCCGACCGGGGTTGGTGTCCGCCAGCGCCACCAGGTGCGCCGTGCGGGCGAAGTCGCCCAGGAGGGCGTCGCGGTACAGGACGTGCCGCCCGCCGGCGCCGACGATGGCATAACGCTTCCGCTCGTTCATCCGGGACCTTTCTCGAGCACGGGGGCCCCTGGCGGACCCGACCCCGCGCGGGCGGGTCGGCCCGCCTCGGCGGGCACGTCCCGTCGTGTCGAACACCGCCCCGCTTCGATCGGCCAACCTGCCTGCCGACAGCCACCCTCACATGTCATGACATCCGAACCTGTCTGCCGGCAGCACGCCCGCCAATCACCACCCTAAGATCGTCTTCTTCTGCGGACGTATCCGCCCAGGCCCGCGACGGCCAGGCCCACCGCGGCCATCGTCGCCGGCTCGGGGATGGGGGCGGCGGCTTGCTGGATATAGAACTCCAGATCGGCCGGCTGGGACGACGTGGTCCACACTGTCATCGCCTTGTAGACGTCGCTGCCCGTGCCGCGGTACTCCCGCGTGATGCCGATGCCGTCGGTGTACGCGCTGTTGGCTTGTGCGCCCAGCAGCATGTTATCGCCACTTGCCTGCGGCACGTCATGCATAAGCAGGAAGCCGTACTGCTGGCCCGCGCTCAGCGCAACGTCGCCGATATCAAAGGTCAGGTACGTGTCGCCGCCTTCAAAGGAGGTCTTCATGCCGCTCGGCAGATTGCCCTTTCCGATCGCTTCCATACTGTCCGGCCAAGGATCACTCCCGTCGGTAAGCTTGAACAGTTCCAGCGTCACCGGCTGCCCATCGTACGCCGTGGAAGCGAGTGACGAGACATTCACGGTGATCTTGTCGAGGGTGAAGTCGGCCGACGGAAGGAAGGACTGGCCCGTGTCGCGCGGGTTGCGGTCCGTGCCCGCAGGCTGGTTCCACCGAAACGGCGTGGAGTGTGCATTGCCTGTCTGCGAGATGATCACGTCGGTGGCCGGTGCGGCCGAGTCCTGGCTGACCGTCATCGCCCCGGGCGGGGCCGTATAGGCGCCCGACAGGGCGTACTTGTCCTGGAGGTACAAGCCGACGTCGTTCAACTCGGTGTCATTCAGCGGGCGGTTGTACAGCAGGACCTCCGCGATGTCGCCGCTGAGCCACTGGGCCCAACTCTGCCCGGGGCTCGCGGCGCCCAGATCCACGGTGACCGAAGCGCCGGGCTTTGCCGTATTGCTGGTTCCCTTGCTGTCGCCGTCGATCCACGCCTCGACGTTGACCGTCTGACTGTCATCGTCGCGCAGCGTGAAGATATGGTGGCTGGTGTCAACATTAGAACTGACGGCCGGGTTCTTGTCGGCGATGGCGAAATGGAACTCACCTCCGAGAGACGCTGTGTTGCGCTGCATGTAGAAGCGCTGATTGCTTCCCGAGCCGCCTCCGGCAAGGAACGGGTGTTTCGTACTGGCGGCCGCGTTGACGTTCCCCACGACGAAGGCCGTTACGTCACCCAGCGAGAACATCCCGCCGGGCAGGTCCATCCAGTCGTTGCCCCCGTCGAATCGAACGACCGGCTTGCCGCCGAGTTCACCCGTTTCGTACTTGGGCTGGTTTGCGCTGGTCCCTTGCGTAGCGTGATTGCTGTTGCCCGATTGGTCGTCCCACTGACTGAGCAAATCGCCGTCACTCTTGCCCGTGATGGCGTCTGCGTCCAGATGGAGTACGAGCCCGGCAGTGACGGGCGTGGCCTGTGCCGTGCTGCCGCCTGCCGCCAGAACCAGACCCACGGCCACCATCGTTGCGATTGTCGTTCGTGTCTTCATTGCTGCTCTCCTTGACGTACGTTCGCTCTCTTGCCTCGAATCTCTCGAAACCGTGACGGATCCTGCCAATGCCTTCTTTCAGGACGCCCCACAGATCGGACGGATCGGGCGAACCTTCCAAAAAACGTTTGACAAAATACTCCAGGATGAATATTACCGGAAACGTGACATTCCATCAAGGGATGTTTTGCGCACGGCGTGGCATGTTTTGCGCACGGCCTGCTGACCGGCGGCGACGGGAGCCACAGCAGCAGGCCATCAGAACGACAGGATGAACGGTATGGCCAAGACCCGGAACGTGGCGATGCTCTTCGCGGCCGGATGGGAATCCACCGAGCGACTCCGCCGCGGCGTGATTGACTACGTCCGCCGCAAGACACGCTGGACGATCACCGCCATGCCCGAGACGTTCGGCCCGTCGGTCCGCAGCCTGGCCGGCTGGACCGGCGACGGCGTGCTCGCAAACGTCCGCCGAAAGTCCGAAGCGCACGCCGCACACAAGCTGGGCATCCCCGTGGTGGCCCTGTCGGGCGCCTTGGAGGAGGGCCTGCTGCCCCGCGTGCTGACCGACAACGAGGCGATCGGGCGACTGGGGGCCGAGCACCTGCTGGACTGCGGCTTCCGGCGGCTGGCCTTCTATGGCAGACGGGGCGCTTACGACATCTCGCTGCGGCGGAGGGGATTCGTCGACTGCTGCGCCCGGGCCGGCGCGGCCTGCCAGACGTTCCAGGCCCCCAGCCTCTTCGGACAGTGGGCGGGCTGGTCACACGCGGGTCAGAAGTTGGATGCGTTCCTGGCCGGCCTGAAGCCGCCGCTGGGGATCATGGCCTGCGACGACCTCCGCGCCCGGCGCGTGCTCGACTCCTGCCGACGCGTCGGATACCGGGTGCCCGACGACGTGGCCATCCTGGGCGTGGACAACAACGAGCTGATCTGCGAGTTCTGCGACCCGCCTGTGAGCAGTGTGGCCCGGGCGGACCGGCAGATGGGCTACGACTCGGCGGCGCTTCTGGACCGCCTGATGGCCGGCAAGCGGCCCCCCAAAGGCGACATCCTCCTGCCGCCGACCGGCGTGGTCAGGCGGCGGAGCACGGACGTGCTGGCCATCGAAGACCCCCAGGTCGCCGCCGCCGTCGCGTTCATCCGCGAGCACATCGCCCGGCCGTTCGGCGTCGAGAGCGTCATGCCCCACGTGAGCGTCTCGCGCCGCTGGCTGGAGCAGCGGTTCAAGGCAACGGTCGGCTGCACGATCTACCAGTACATCTGCCGCACCCGCGTCGAGCGTGCCAAAGACCTTCTGGCCGCGCCGGGCAGGAAGAGGCTCCTGAAGGACATCGCCCGGTCCTGCGGCTTTGGCAGCGCCAAGCGATTCCGCCTGGTCTTCGAGCGCCTGACCGGCCAGAGCCCCGCCCGGTACCGGCGCGACCGGCAGAGCCGAGAGGCCCTGTAGGCCGGCCGAAGCACGTCCCGAGATGGGTCGGGTGTTGTCCGTGAAGTGCCGACCGGCTGTCGAGACGGGAGGAAAAGGAGACAGGCGACTTTTCCTCCCACGGGCAAGATGCCCGTGTCACGTTTTTCAACAGCCACACGCTCCCCTACTTCTCCGGCCGGTGGTTCAGGGACTGCCAGTATATCCGGTCCATTTTGTAGACGTCGATGGGGTGGCGGGACGCGTCGAAGGATGGCGGCAGCAGGCCATAGCGTTTCATTTCGCGGATGTACTCGGGGCGGGGGCGGAAGTTGGGCATGTCGAAGCGCTTGATTCTGTCGAGGTAGGCCTTGGCGGCGGTGACGGCCTTCAGGAGGGTCTGGTAGTCCGCCTCGGCGCTGCTTTCGAAGACGACGGGGCAGCGGCCCCTGGCGGGCTTGGCCCGGGCGTAGCCGCCGGCCTTTTCGGCCAGGGGGGCCAGCAGGAGCAGGCTCTTGGCGGGGCGGCTCAGGTTGTACAGGATGTGCCGGTTGAAGCGGAGGATCGGGAAGTCCCGCCGCTGGATCAGCTCGCGGCGCTCCGTCCAGCCGACCATCCCCTTGTTGTCCGAGGGCGAGTCCGGCAGTGCGGTCTGCCCGCGGTGGCACGTGGCGCAGCGGCGCTTCACGACGGCCCGGGCGGCGCCGGTCGTGGGCCAGTTCGCGTCCTGCCGCGTCAGGCGCTTCGTCTCGGAGTAGTGCCCCAGCATGCCCGAGCCCAGCGCCGCGTACGTGCCCGGATACGTCGCGCCCGTGTCGATCCACAGGCGGATCATCTTCTTCTCGTGGGCCGAGAGCTTGGCCTTGTAGTGGTCCCCGTCCAGGCGCTTGAGCAGCGGGCTGGCGGGCGAGCCGATGGCTCGCGGCGGGTAGTTGCTCTTGCGCAGGTTCCGCCCGTCGGAGAACTCCTTGCGGACGGTCAGCGTGTAGTAGCTGTGGGAGTACATCGGCCCGCGGTCGCCGGTGAGGATCACCCCCCCGGCCCGCGGCCCGCCTTGGGATGTCTTGTCGTAGTCGTGGCAGGGCACGCAGTGGGTGTCGAGGATCGGCTGGATGTCGCGGGGGAAGTCGAACACGTCCGGCACGTCGCTGACGGGGCGAATCACGCTGGGCTCGCGGCGGCGGGCGGCGATGGACCGGGCAACGGTCGGCGGCTGGCCCCGCTCCTCGTGGCAGCCGACGCAACTGAGACTCTCCCCGGGCTGGACGCTCATGAAGCTCTGCATTCGCTTGACGGCCACGCCGTCGGCGTCCAGGGCCACGAAGAACAGCGGGCGCATCGCCGGCAATTCAAAATACGCCGACCCGTCCCGCTCCACCGGGACCGTCCCGAGGATCCGCTCCAGGAAGAACGACCCGCCGTAGGTCAGGGGCTCCATGCCGCTGAACATGTTGTACGGCTTGGCCAGGACCTCCAGGATGAGCAGCTCGGTGATCTCGCCGGGCTTGACGCCCTTCATGTTGCGCCCGATGGTGACGTTCTCGAGCACGACCTCGCCGGTGGCCTTGGCCATGTCCACGCGGGGCGGGATCAGCTTCTCTCGCGGCCGCGGCCTGAGCGGGCGCGGCTCGTGGACCTGCATGCTGCCTTTCCGCCACGCGGCGGGCAGGTCGAACAGCGTCGCCGTCCGCCCGGCGGCGTCCATCAGGAGGATTCGCGTGCCCTCGGCGACGAGGAAGCGGTCGGCGCTCAGCGGGTACGGGTCGCGGTAGGAGGCGCCTCGGCTGATCCGCCGGGCCATCTCCCGCGCGTCCGGCCCCTTGCGCGGATCGACGATCGTGATGACCCCCGCGTGCTCCCGGCGGCCGTGTCCCGGAGAGAACGACGCCACCACCGTCTTCGTGCCGGCATGCCCCGAGCCCGGTCGTGGGGGGATCGGCTTGGCGTCGATCATTACCGTGTTCGGGTGCATGTTGCCGTAGTAGACCATCTGCCCCGTGCCATCGGGGTTCATCGTCCAGAGGTGGTGATACCCGACCTGGCTGCGGTCGACGTACTCCCAGCGCTGGTAGAGGACCCTCCCGTCCGGCAGGACCCAGGGGGTGTTCTCCTGCTCGACGTTGGGCGACAGTTGCCGGATGTTCTTGCCGTCGGCGTCGCAGCGGTACAGCACGGCCACCTGCGTAACGTAGCACGGCACCCAGCGCTTGCACCGGCTCGAGCAGAAGACGATGCCCCCGTCCGGCAGGTAGGCCGGCTCGAAGTCGTCCCACGGGCCGGCGGTCAACTGCTTCATGTTGCTGCCATCTATCTTGATTTCGTAGAGGTGGTAGTACGGCTGTGAGCCCTTTCGATAGGCAAAGAGGATCTTCTTCCCGTCGTAGTGCATTTGCGGGTCGCGGACACCGCCGGTGGGGTCGTCGATCAGCGTGGTGACCTTGCCGGTGGCCAGGTTGAGCCTGCACAGCTTCCCCCCGTCGTGGTAGTACAGCCGCCGCTTGGGCCGGACCACGTCGTAGCCGAAGTTCGCGTACCAGTGCCCGTCCGGGTCGGTCTGGCGGACGGCGAAGATGATCTCCTTGCAGCCGACGTCGGCCAGGTTCGCTTTCGGCGCGGGGATCACGACGGCCCGTGCCGGGGCGGCGAATCGCAGGCAGTGCTTGCCGAGATGGCCCGGCGCGCGGGTGACAAGGGCCCCGCGCCGCGGCGGGGTCTTCTTCGCAGCCGGCCCCGCACCCGCAGGCCCGGCCGGGCGGCCGGCGCCCTTGTTGTACAAATACGCCACGTCCGCGTCGCCCAGCGCCGAGGCGTACAGAGCCACGTCGTCGATCAGGCCGTGGTAAGGCTTGGACCCGTCGGGGCTTCGCCCGATGAAGAAGGACCCGCCGGGGCGCGTGTCGGGCTTTCCGGCCTGTCGGCCGACGCGGCGCCCGTCGAAGTACAGGCTCATGACGCCTCGCCCGTCGTAGACGCCGACCACGTGGTGCCATTTGGCCGGCGAGATCGCGCCGACCCTGACCGCCAGGTCGGGTCCGCCCCAGTGGAAGAAGGACAGCGTATCGGCCCGAGGCAGCCACAGCCCGCGCGCCCGGGCGCGCTGCCGCGTGCCGTAGCCGAACAGCACCTGCGGCTCGCGTCGCCCGTCCGGCTTGAACCACAGGCTGATGCTTGCCGCCTGGTCCGTCCCGGCCGGGAGGCCCGCGTCGCGCCCCCGCACGTCCGGGCCGATAACCCCGTGCCGCCCGTGGCCGCTGTGGTCGTGCACCGTGCGTCCGTCGGCCCCGTCCAGCGCCCAGTAGGCCGCCAGCCCCTTCGGCGCCCCGGCGGTCGCCGGAGCCGCCGGCGGCGACAACAACAGGATGACGGTCGCGAGATGCGTTTTCACCGGGCGGTTCCTCGTCTGCTGTCTGGTATTGTATCGCCCGCGGGAACTGGAGTCCACGGGCGCACGCGGTGCGGCGTCTAGCGGGCGAGCCCTGCCTGCCGGCAGGCCGAATCCAAACCATTTTCTTCTTGCGTTATCGTGAGATCGTGGTATACTGTTTTCCATTACGGAGACGTTGACGGGTTAGAGAACGGAGAGGCGAGATGCCAACTACGCAAAGGGTATGTATAGCACTACTGGCAACCGGGACGATACTGGCTGCCGGGCAGGCGGCACGGGCGGCGGAAGTGATCCACACGGGCGCCGTGTACAGGACCGGCGGGCACCTGGGCGGCGGCGTATATGACGGGTTCCCCGACTTCATGACAACCGCCGACACCAACGCAACGACGCGCGCGTGGAACCTGTACGGCTCCGACCAGACGCTTAATGGCGTGTTGGTCAGAGGCACAGGCAGTGCGAACTCCGGCGCCACGGGCCTGACAATCATCGGCAGCCCGAACTCCTACTACAGCGGATTCCTCAACTGGAGCGGCGACCCACAGCAAACGGCCAAGAACGACATCTCCCGCAGGGGCCGCTGGTCGCCTTCGACAAGCAGTTGGTCGGTCGACATCACGGCTGTGCCGGGCACGAGCTACGACGTTCAACTGCTGAGCAACCCTGTCAGCGGCGGGAACAACCGCACTCTCGACGTGACCGTTGATGGCACGCTGTTCGCGGACAACCTCTACGTGCCCGGAAACAACCCGCACTCCGTCGTGTACAAGTTCCCCGTCACGGCGGACGCCGACGGCATTGACATCACGTTCAGCGGGGGCGATCAATACGACGCGAACCCGTGGGTCACGGCCATCGCCGTCACCGAGACCGTGCCCTCCTATTCCGGCACGGTTATCGCTGACAATCCGCACGGCTACTGGCGGCTGGGTGAAAGCTCCGGGCTGGTCGCCGTGGACAGTTCCGGACCGCCACCCAACGGGAACTACGGGCACTTTTCCCCGCCCGACGGGCTCCCGACGCTCGGCGCGGCGGGCATCCCCGGCGGCGGGGGCGACACCGCCGTCGAGTTCCCCGGCCCGACGGCGGTCAGCCAGGTCTACGTGGCTGACGGTGTGGATCCCACAGCCTACACGTTGGAGGCCTGGGTCAAGGTCGACCCCGGCGCCACGGCCAGCCGGGGCCTGATCACACGCACCGCGAGCAACCCGTTCACCACCTGGTCGCACCAGCTTCGCATCAACGCGGCCGGACAGTTCGAGCACTACCTGTTTGACGGCGGCGGCAAGGCCGTCGCCGACACGGCGGCCGTGCAGCCCGACCAGTGGTACCACGTCGTGGGCACGGCCCAGAACGGCGGGCAGATGACGCTGTACGTCGACGGCAGCCCGGTAGGCTCCCGTTCCATGGGGAACCTGTGGACCGGCGGAAACCAGTGGCGCTTCGCCGCACCATCGGGCGACGGAATGAATTGGTTCGACGGCGTGATGGACGAAGTGGCCATCTATCATAACGTCCTGACGCCCCAGCAGATCCTGGCCCACTACCAGGCCGGCATCACCGCCCCGACCGTCATCCCCGAGCCGATCACGATGCTGGCCGTCGGCCTGAGCATTGCCGGCCTGGGCGGATACGTCAGGCGGCGCAGGGCATAGCCGGCGCCAAGGGAACTGTACGCAGCAGCCATCGGATTCTCTGACGAGGAATGACGTCATGAAACGCAGCACGAGTCAAGCGGTCTTCGCCATTTCAGCAGCCATCGTTTTCGCCCTGGCTGCCTCGGCCAACGCGACGACTGTATCGTTCCTGGGGTCCGATGAGACCACTGGCACGGCGTGGCGCAGCACGTCCGTAGTGAAGCCGTCGTTCGCCTTTGACCCGAACGCCGACAAGGCCTACGGCAATGACGGCTATTACGTGACAATCACCGGTACAGGTCAGGACAGGCCCGTGACCATGGCTTTGCCAGCGTACATCGCTTCGGTGACAGACAAGTACATCGGTGGGGGCGGCGGGAGATACATCGCCAACCAGTACCCCGATTTTGACAACCCGACCCTGGCGATCGGACCGGCAGTTGCCAACGTGAATGCGGGCATATTCTATGCCAATGAGACGGGGCCCGTCACGATTATGGACTTCACGCTGGCCCAGGATGCCGACTTCGTGCTCACCATCCCCCTGGTCGGGAACGACTACAGACATCGCCCGACCGCATTGTCGGTTACGCAGACCGCAGGCGGTGTCGCCACGGCCGCCGCTGTCGTTCCGACTCCGGCCAGCGGCGACGCCGTCAATTACCTCTTCTTTGAAGTCGATGGATCGGCCGGAGATGCATTCGATGTCGTTATCAATGGTCCCGATACTATCCACGGTACGGGCGGCGTCGCCTTCGAAAGCATCGGGCCGGCGCCTTCCTATCCTGACCTGGTCAACGCCCTGAATCCCCACGGCTACTGGCGGCTGGGTGAAGCCGGCGGGACGACGGCGTTCAACGAGGTCGGTTTCCCCGGCGGGGAGAACGGCACGTACCAAGGCAATGCGACTCCGGGCGTGGCGGGGATCCCCGGCGGAGGGGGCGACACAGCCGCCAGCTTCGACGGCGCAGGCGACCGCGTGCGAATCCTGGACCCTCACGACCCCACGAACTACACGCTGGAGGCATGGGTCAAGCTGGACGCGCTGCCGACCAGTTGGGCCAACGTTGTGATGCGCACGAACACTGACAGCTACGCCCCCAACGCCTTTTCGCACATCCTTCAGGTGAACTCGGCCGGGATGTTCCGGCATTATTCGTGGGACGGAAGCGGCCGGCACGTCGACAGCACGATCCTCGCCCAGCCGGACCAGTGGTACCACGTGGTGGGCAAATACCATCCCGGGGGGAGCGGCAACGGCTTCGTGTCGATCTCCGTCAACGGCACGGATGAGAAGAAGGTGAGCGGCTCGTTCGGTAACCCCTGGACCGGCGGGGACCGCTGGATGCTGGGCGATAGCCACCAGTCGCTGCCGGACTTCCACGGCACGATCGACGAGGTGGCCATCTACCACCACCTCCTGACTTCCCAGCATATCATGGCTCACTATGAGGCCGGCATCACCGCCCCGACCGTCATCCCCGAGCCAATCTCGATGCTGGCCGTCGGCCTGAGCATCGCCGGCCTGGGCGGATACATGCGGCGGCGCAGGGCATAGCCGCGGGCTGGAGCCTGACGCGACAGGCCCGACCATGAGAATACGCGCGGGGGTGACGCTCACTTCGCTGCGCGCAGCGTGACCGGGCCCAGCAGGCCGGACTCGAGCGGCTTGTGTTTGCCCCTGGAGAACTTCGTGACGTTCGTTTTCGTCAGGCGCTTCGCCGCGGGGAGTTTCGCGTCGCCGATCAGCCGGTTCGGCCAGAGGTTCACCACGTCGATCTCCAGCCTGTTGCCGGTCGGCTTGACGGCGGCGGTGATCTCCACCCGCCACGGCGCCGTCCAGACCACGCCGAGGTCCTTGCCATTCAGGCGGACGGCGGCCACGTTCTTGAGCCTGCCCAGATCCAGATGGATCCGCTTGCGGCCCCGTCCCAGGGCCCCGGGCAGATCGAACGTCTTGTGATACGTCGCCGTGCCGGAGTAGTACCGGATGCCCTCTTCGGGGCGCTTCGTCCAGTCGACCAGGTTCTCGAAGACGACCTTCTCCGGCCCGCCCCACTTTGGATCGAACGTCACGGTCCACGGCCCCTTGAACGCCATCACCGGCGCCAAGGTGGGGCAATTCGCGGCGGCAGAGCCGTTCCGCGAGGCGGGAATCGCCTTGCGGAACACGACGAAGACCGACCCGCGCGGGGGCAGTTCGAGCGGTACGGTCGTCCGGCCGTCGTTCGTCTGCTTGAAGGCGACGGCGTTTCGCATGCGGCCGGTGACGACGTCCCAGAGTTCCGGCTGCCTGCGGGCCACTCGGAACGTGCACTGCGCCTTCTCGGGCCGGCTGAGCTGGTTTGACACGAAGTAGATCTCGGCGTCTCGCGTCCGGCGGTGGATGTAGTCGATCTGTGCGCCCTTTTGCGTGCTGACGAACTGGAAATCCGGCTTGATCCCGTCGGCGCGGAGTATCTCCTGGAGCGTCATGCCCCAGATCACGCGGCCTTTGCCGACCTTGTGCTGCTTGACCTTCTGCCCGTCGATATCGCCCCAGAGCCTCTCGGCCAGGGACTTGACCTTCTCGTCACACGCGGGGTAGTCGGCCAGGCTGGGCGAGCGCACCGGCCGGGGCCCCACCACCGTCGCGCCAGCCTCGACGAGCGTGGCGATCTTGCCCAGCGCCTCCGGCGTCATCCTGTCGCGCTGGGGCAGCACGAGCAGCCGATAGCTCATCCCGTCGGGCAGCACGATCCGCCCGTCCCTGGCCGACAGACGCGTCATGAGGACCTCGACGTTGACTGCGTCGCAATCGTGCCCGGGCGGCAGGGGCGGTTTCATTCTCGTCTTGGCCGGGACGTAGCACGGCACGTCGGACCCGACGTAGTAGCAGACGTCCGCAACGAACAGGCCCTGCTGGAGCAGGAACTGGCTGCGGGCGATGTAGCCGGTAAACGCGTGAATCTGGTTCCACCACGTGATGTTGCGGTCGAAGTGCGTCCCGGCACCGGGCCACTCGTAGCCCGGCTTGATGTCCAGGTAAGGCTGGTGCACGTAGAAGCAGAGCATGATGCGGGTCAGACCGGCGCAGAGCGCCCGGTCGCCGATGGCCTTCATCATGTACGGGTCTTCCTCCCAGTTGCGCCCCATGTTGGTGAAGGCCTCGGCCTGGCAGAGCTTGCGGCCGTACACGTGCGCGGCGGTGGCGGCCTGCTTGACCGTGTCGCAGACTCCGTACTGGTTGACGTACCAGATGGGCCCGCTGGGTTCGGATCTGCGAATCCAGAACTCCCCCATGGGAATATCGCTTCGCCCGAGGTTCATCAGCCCGTCCATCATGGACACGAAGAACGGCCCGCCGGATTCCGGATGGATGCCCATGCCCGAGCGGCGTGCGAGGTCACGGAAGTGCCCGTAGTGGTTGTCGGCCACCATGTCGGCCAGCGTGCGGCGGTAATCCCGGGCGAAACGCTTCGAGACTTCCGCGCTGTCTACGGTTTTGCCGGCCAGGACGGGCAGATACGGCAGCAGGTCGTACCCGCGCCGGCGGCGGAACTGCTGGCGCATGCGGGGCGTCCAGTTCGGCTCGCCCGATTCCCAACTGTCGTCGTGGAGGTACTTCAGCGTCTTGCCCGCCAGCGGGCCGATGTCCGCCACCACCTGGCCGGCCGTCTGCGCGTAGTGCATATCGAGCGCCTCGGTGGAGAGGATGTCGATCTCGTAGCCGCCGGAGCCCCGGCTGACGCACTTGGTCCGTTTTCCCGTCAGCGTCTGCCCGAAGCGGAGGATGAGCCAACGGCCGGCCGGGGCGTCCCAGACCAGGCGGCCGGAGGCGTCCAGCTTGCCCGTCAGGTCGACGATCGACCGGCTGTCCAGCGGCGGTCCGGCGGCGGGCGGCTTGAGTTTCCGGGGCTTTTCGCCTTTGGCCAGCAGTTGGATCTCGGCGATCTGGACGTTCCAGTTCTCCCTGCCGCGGAAGGGATACGAGGACGAGATCACCAGGCGAAACGCCTTGGCGCGGACTTCGTCGAAGGCGATGGTCTGCGGCTTGTCCGGCGCGGCGGTGAATCGGCGGAGGGTCTTGAACGTCTTGCCGTCGGCGGAGATCTGGAGTTGGCAGGCGCGCGGGCCGCAGTGCTCGTAGGGTACTATGAACAGCCCGGCCGCGGCGAACGGCTTTGGAAAGTCGAACCGGAGTGACTCGGGCTTGGCCTTGGTGGGGCCCATGCCCGGCTTGTCGCCATGGGATATCCACCGCGTCGCGGGGTTGCGGTCCAGGGCCCGGGCGGTGCTGTACTGCTGATAGGTCGAGCCGGCCGTCAGCTTGACCGAGGCCTTTTCCATGGCCGAGCGGCCGTCGGGCCCCGACGCGGTCACCCTGGCCGCCAGGACGGCGATGTCCTTGTAGTAGCCCCCGGTCGCGCGGGGTTTGGGCAGCGCCGCGGCGAAGGACGCCGGCCCGCCGACCCGCGTCTCGCTCCAGACGATACGCTTCAGGGCGTGGGCGGGGGTGACCCATCGGCCGCCGCAGTTCCAGCCGCTGCAGATGTTGAAGCTCAGTTCCAGGCCCAGCCGATCGGCCTCACGGGCGGCGTGCTTGAACAGCTCGCGCCAGGCGGGGCTCATGAACTTCGCCCCCACGGGCGAGGTCTTGCCCTTGCCCGCGTCGAACACCAGCGCGCCGCCTATCCCCTGCCGTTTCATCTCCTCCAGGTCCTTCGTGATGCCGGCCTTGCTGGCGTTGCTGTCCAGCCACCACCAGTAGACCCACGGCTTCGCCTCGTGCGGCGGTCTGGCGAAGCCGGCGACCAGACGGTCCTCGGCGCCCTGTGCCGTGTGTGCCAACACCGCACAGGTGAGTATCATCAATGCAATCGCGGATCTCTGCATCGCCAGTGTCTCCTTGGCTGCCTGTGGGGTTCATCGGGTGAATAGTTGTTGGGCGTCGGCGGCCTTGTAGTATGCTGCCGTCTTGTCGAAGGCCTTGGTCTCCGGGCCGATGATCCGCAGCGGCCATGGGGCAAGCAGCCCCAGGGCATCGGGGACGTCCAGCGTCCGCGACACGGCGAGGAAGTACGGCCCGTCGTCGTGGCAGGCCGGCGGCTGCACGCAGACGACCTCCTCGATCTTCGGCTTGAACAGCGCGGCATAGGCGCCGATCACGCCGGCCGGGCCGCGGCCGATCACTTTCCACGTGGTCCGCGGCCGATTCGCGGCGTGGATGAACGCCATCACGTCCCACACGCGTCCGCTGTCCATGGTGCGTCCCAGCAGGGCCATAGCGCGGCGGAAGTAGAACGGTTTCTTGATCGTTCGCTGGGTCGGTCCGACGCCTCTCGGGCTCAGCAGAACGCAGGCGTCTTGGCCGATGATGCTCTCGGCCCACTTGGGCACGACGTCGTCACGGGTTCCGCGAGTGAGTATGACCAGCCAGCAGGCTCGGGAGGACTGTGCACCGGGCACGTATCGGTAGCCTGTGACAATCGGCGGCTCGGTGGCGTACGTGCCGGACACAGCGGCGCCGGCCAGCGCGATCTTCTGCTTCGGATACGCCACAGGAAAGGCGCCGAATGTGGTCTTGCGCAGGGTGGCCAGCAGTCTGCGACGAAGGGCTCCAAGCTGGCGCACCGAACCGGGCGGGGCGACTTCGGCCCGCGGGACGAACGTGCGGTCGATCGTGGTGTTGATCTCGTCTTCAGGCAGCTCGCCGGGAAACACGCGCAGGTCCTTGCCGGCGATCTTCGGGTACGTCTTGGGCTCGGCGACGGGGCGAGGGTCGTCCTTCAGGAACCGGTTGATCCACGTGAACGCCGCGTTGCGAAGCGGCGGGGTGTCCTTGTGCCCGCCCGGCGTGACGAACGCGTCCACGCGGTCCGCGTGCCCCAGCAGTGTGTACAGCTTCCGCAGCCGGGCGATTATCCGCTCGTTGCCCGGCATCGGGAAGATCCGGTCACGGTCGCTGTTGGCAAACAGCAGTCCCCGGGGGGCCGCCAGGGCGGCGATCCGCGTCCACGGCCACTGGTGCGTGTTGTACAGGAACATGCAGTCGCAGTGCCCGTTGACGACGGGCGGCTTGACGTAGTCTTCGAGGTCGCTCATGCCGCTGACGGGCACGGCCGCGGTGACGCGCTCGTCGGCGGCGGCCAGCCAGAAACTGTACGCCCCCCCGCCGGAGCGGCCGGTCACGGCCATTCGTTTGGCGTCCACGTCGTCGCGTCCGGCCAGGTAGTCCAGCGCGCGGATGCCGTTCCAGCACTCGACCCCCGCCGGGGTGTAGCCCCGCGAATGCCACCACCAGCGATCGTATCGGTACGTCCCGTGGTGGATCGCCGCGATCTCCCCGAGTTGGAGACTGTCGATGACCAGGCACACGTACCCGTGCGTGGCGAACCAGATCCCGTGGTGCTGGTAGGCGGATTTGTTGCCGTCGCGGCCGCGGCCCGCGTGCCCGCAGACGTACAGCACGGCCGGGAGTCTGCCCCGCGGCTGGCTCGGCCGATACACGTTCCCCGTGACGTACAGGTGCGGGCGGCTCTGGAAGTGCAGCTTCTCGACGACGAAGCCCTCCCGCGCCAGCGTGCCGGTGACGGCCGCCTTCAGGTCCGTGCGCTTCGGCAGCGGGCCCAGGCCGAGCATGTCCAGGAACTCCCGGCGATAGCCCGCCCTGAGGCGCTGCCAGTCGGCCGGGGCCTTCACGCCCGCCATGAACGCCGCGTCGAGCCTCCGCGCTTCCTGCGTGATGTACCGGCGGAGGATCGCATCGCCCGGGAGGGGCTTTTCCTCGGCGCAGGTCTCAGCGGTCCCCGTCATCCACACGACAGAGATAAGGAGAACAGTTCGCATCCGGTCACGTCTCCGCGATCTGCCTACCGTGTCCAAAACCACAACTCTGACTCTCACGTCGCCTCTACCCATCCTGTCGCCCGGGGATTCAACCGTACGACACAACGGCACGCAGTCACTGCACCGGCTCGCGCAGCGCACGGGACCTGTCCGGACAAGAGGGATGGTTACCGTTCTGCTTCTGTCATCAGCTCATGCCTTGATCGACTGGTTTCATTTCAGCCACAACGGAGCCAGCGAGTTCTCGTTGAGTTCAGTAACCTTGTCGGCAGCGGCTTTGACGTGGTAGGCCTTGCGGAAGCAGGCGGCCTCGACGTGCTTTCCCAGATCGCACACCGCGCAGATCGCTTTCGCGAAGTCCCCGTCGCTGGAGACCAGAATGGCCGTATCATAGGCGTTGATATACGCCATGGAGAGCATGTCCACGGCAATAGCGATGTCCACACCCTTCTCCACGAAGCTCGAGCCACGTGGCTCCAGCCGTCCCAGCCGGACGGTGAAATACGGGATGCGAGCCAGACTCGCGAAGAACCGTTGTTGGTTACTGGCTCGTTGGGGATCATGCGTGGCTGAGACCGTAGCGTTGTAGTAGTAGGTTCGCACGAGTGTTCGGCCCTGGACGAGCCAATCGACAAGCCTCGCGAAGTCCAGGTCGGTGCGGCCGAACAGGCTCTTCATGCCGTGATAGAGATTGCTTCCGTCGATGAAGATGCTGATGCGTTCCATGACTGGCCCCGTGTCAGAAAAAGCCGGAGGCTGCTTGGCAGCCTCCGGGTGGTTATAGTTCCGTCCTCCCGATGGGACAACGGAGTGATCATCTGTACCAAGTATAGATTGTATCGGCGTGAAGTCAAGAGGGATGTCGGATGTTCTTGGCGTTGTCCTTGATTTCGCTACTACGGTGAGAAGAAGTTCTTGGCCTCGTCCCAGTCCAGCGGGAGGCGGACTTCCGTGGACGTCGCCGCCGACATCCGGGCCGCCCAGCCGATCTCGGCGACCGCCGCCGAGTTGACGAAACTCAGCGGCGACGGCGTGGCCGACGTGACGCACTCGACGAAATGCCCCACGCACTCGGCGGTCTGGTGGTCTATGACGTCGCCGCTGTCGGGCGTGGTGGCCCCGTCCGCCCAGGCCAGGTCCGCCAGCCCCTCGGATGCGCACTGTTCGCGGTCCAGGGGGCATATCCACTTGCCGTCGGTGGCCCCGGCCGACCAGTACCGGACCTTCCGCGGCCTGTCGAGGCCCGAATCGAAGACGAAGGCCCCCTCGGTTCCGAACAGGTTGTGGTACGCGTCGTACCCGTTGCCGTTGTCGATGTTCCCGAAGCAGAATCCCGTGGCGCCGTTGTCGAACCGGATGAGAATGTTCCAGACGGGGTCGACGTCGAACCCGCGGACCTTGGCGGGGGCGCTGGTGGCGTAGACGCTTGTGGGGCGGGCCTGGGAGGACATCAAGGCGACCATCGCGGAAATGGCGTGGACGACTCCCATGCCGATGGCGTCGCCGACGACGTCCTTGGCCAGCTTCCAGACCTTGTCGCCGGCGATGTTGACCGGATGGCGGTAGTTGACCTGGATCTGCGTGATCGTGCCGAACCGGCCCTCGGCGACCATCCGCCCCAACCGGACCTCCATCGGGTCGAACGCCAGGATGTAGTCCACAAACGTGACCAGGTGCGGGTTGGCGCGTTCGAGTTCGATCTGGCGGCAGAACTCGCCGAAGTCCGTGGCGCAGGGCTTCTCGCAGAAGACGTGCTTTCCGGCCTCCATGGCGCTGATGGCCTGGCGGCCGTGGAAGGCGTTGGGGCTGGCCAGGCAGACCGCGTCGATATCGTCCCGGCCGACGATCTGCTCGTAGCTGTCGACCAGGATGTCCGCCGGCAGGCCGGCTCGCTCCAGTGCTTCGGCGGCTCGCTCGGCGTTTGGCTCGAGCAGTGCCCGTACTTCCACGTCGTCCCTCTCGGCGAAGCGCCGCAGCTCGACGGCGCCCATCCATCCGGCGCCCACGAAGCCTATCCCGATCTTTCCCATCCCGGAAACTCCTCAACTCATCTTAAGGACCAGCAGGATCACGACCCGGACGGCCATCAGGAGGACAACGCCCAGGCCGATCCCGCCGAGAATGTTGGCGACCAGCCCGTTGCGCCGATCGCCCATGACGTCCTTGCGGTTGGCCAGCCAGAGCAGCACGCCGGCCATCAGCGGGTTGCCCAGCACGGTCAGGGCCTGCCCGAAGATGATGAGCTTGACGGGCTTTTCGCCGGTGCTCAGGGCGAGCATCGCGATGACCATGCCGACCAGCAGCACGGCGACGGTGAACAGACGCGACCACGGATCGCCGAGCTTGGCCGGTCTGGCGATGGCGTCGGCGAAGATGCTCCCGCCGATCATCGCGTTGATCAGGAACGGGTTCATCGCGACGGCCAGCAGGCCCACGCAGAAGATGATGTACGCCGTCGCGCCGAGCAGGGGCTCAAGGGTCTCGGCCAGCACGCCGATGTTCGCCGCCGGCTTGCCGGGGATGACCGTGGCGGTGGTGATCATGATGACCAGACTGACGCCGGTGATAACGGTGACCCCGGCGATCGAGTCGCCCACGCCGCGCGTGTAGTCCTTGATGGTCCAGCCCTTCTCCCGGACGAGGTTGCCCTGGTAGAACGCCGCGGCCACCGAGAAGGTCGTGCCCAGCAGCGAGGCGATCAGCAGCATCGGGTCCTGCAGGTCCTTCGGGATCCTCAGCGATATCCCGTCGGGCACGCTGGGGACCAGCCCCTCGACGATGCCGCCCAGGTCGGGCCTGGCCAGGATCAGGTTGACCACGAAGCACAGGAGTATCACGCCGACCATCACCTTCATGACGCGCTCGAGCACGTGGTAGATCCGCTTGGCGGCGAACAGGAAGACGATGATGATCCCGTTGAGCCCCAGCAGGACCCAGGTGGGGTCGACCTTCGGCGCCAGTGCACCGGCGGCGGCCGCGACGGCCAGGTTGTTCGAGAACTGGAACGTCGTGCAGATCAGGCAGAGGTTGATGCCGACGATCGCCGCGAACAGACGCCCGGCCCGCCGGGCGACCAGCGTGCACGGCGTCGCGCCGCCGACGACTCCGATCCGGGCCGCCATCGTCAGGTACGTGCCCATCAGCACGCCGGTCACGACCAGGACCCACAGCAGCTCATACCCGTAGTTCGCCCCGACGTTGGAGCTGATCAGCAGGCTGCCCGGGCCGAACACCACGCACGCCGTGATCAGTGCCGGGCCTATCGTTCGCCACCAAGGCTTCTCAGCCCCCGAAGAGACGGGTTGCTCAGTCATCTGGTATCTCCATGGAAAGGGATCTGCTGCACATCTTAATCACAGTGACCGGCATTCGTCCACGGATTCGTGGACGTCTATCCGGACCGGTCAGCCTGACCCTTCGAAGCGCCGGTCGGGATTCCGGGATTCACTTGGCGCCGATGTCGACGCAGACGATATCGCCGGCGGCGTTTCGGCAGTAGACGCGGCCGCCGGCCAGGGCGGGAGACGTCCAGCACTTGCCCTTGAGCACCTGCGCGCGGGCGAGTTCCTTGTAGGCCTTGCCCGTGATCTCGGCCAGGACCAGCGCCCCGTCGCTGGTCAGGATCAGGCATGCCCCGTCGAGCACGATGAGGCTGCCGGCGAAGCGCCGCTCCCACGTGAGCTTCCCGGTGGCGGGGTCCAGGCAGCGGAGCGACTTTTCCAGGTGGGCCCCGACGATGTGCCCGTCGACCAGGACGGGGCTGTAGACCTTCGAGGTCAGGTTCTCGTTCCGCCAGACCTCGGAGACCTTGCCGTCGTCCGTGCTCAGCAGCGTGCAGACGTACCCGTACGTCGCGGTGATGAAGATCCTGCCGTCGACCAGCAGCGGATCGGCGATCTTGTATATCCGCATGCCCTGGCCCGTAATCGGCCGCTGCCGAAGGATGCGCCCGGTCGCCGGGTCGACGATGACCAACTGCGTCTTGGCCAGGATCAGCACGCCGGTGCGTTTGCCGAGGGTGACGGGCATCGGCGAGGCGTGGCCTGGCTTGACGTCGCCGGCGGACTTCCAGACGACTTTTCCGGTGTCCTTGTCCAGGGCGGCCCCGGCCGGGCCGGCGTTCAGGATCAGCAGCCTGCCCCACACCAGCGGCGAACCGGCGAAGCCGTAGTTGGCCCGAAGCGACCCGGTGGCCTCGACGACGTCCTTCTGCCAGATCACGCGTCCGCCGGCCGCCTCGAAGCAGAACAGGTGCCCGAGCTTGCTGAGCGTGTAGACGCGGCCGCCGGCGACGGTGGGCGTGGCGAACGGGCCGCCCTCGTGGCGAAGCGGCGCCAGGTCGCACCGGTAGGCGTGCTTCCACCTGACCTTTCCCGTGGCGGCGTCGAACGCGTAGACGGTGTCTCGCCCGGCGCGGTTGCCCAGCGTAAAGGCCAGCCCGTCGGCCACGGCGATCGAGGAAAAGCCCGTGCCGACCCTGGCCCGCCAGAGGACCTTCGGCGGGTGGCGCTTCCAGTCGGTGGACAGTCCCTTTGCCGTCGCGGTGGCGTCGCGCCGGGCCCCGCGCCACTGCGGCCAATCCGCCCGAGCCCCCGGCGGCCACAGCCCCACCACCAGGCATGACGCCAGACCAGCGCACACCGACAAGCCGACCGAAACGACCCGACGCCGCGATCTCATAGCCGTCTCCCTTACCGCAAATCGCTCATGGGGTGTATTGTACGGGGGCGTGCGTCGCCGCAGAAGCCTGGCGCTTAGACCTTCAGGTCCTTGCCCCAGTAGGGTTCGAGCAGGTGGGCTTCGGCGGCGAGCAGGTCGTTGAAGCACTTGCGGATGGCCGCCGGGGCGGCGCAGGCGGCGGTCAGCGGGTCCAGAAGACACGCCATGTACGCCTTGTTCAGGTCCTTGTCCAGAACCGCATCGGAGGCCAGCGTCTGCATGTCGGCCATCGCCCGGCACAGGGCGGCCAGTTGCGTCGGCAGCCGACCGGCGCGGTGCGGGTGCACGCCTGCGGCGTCGGCGGTGCAGCAGACCTCCACGCAGGTGTCGTCCGGCAGGTTCTCGATCAGCCCGCGGTTCATCACGTTCAGGTGCATGCGGTAGACGCTGTCGGAAACCGACGCGTGGATGATCCGCACGCCGTACTCGTTGGAGCGATCCAGCTTCAGGGGCTCGCGGCCGTCGATCTGTTTGACGAGGTCCGAGTCGTCGGCCCACCGCGGGTGCGTCCGGTCCGCGTCGTCGGGGCGTTCGCGTTTGGACACGCAGATCGCCTCGCGGTCGGCCTCTCGCGGCAGGAAGTAGGGCACGTACTCGGCCACGTGGGCCGGGCCCTCGCCCGACCAGTAGCCGAACTGCTTGAGCAGTTCGAACTTGGAGGCGCAGCGGCGGTAGTTGGCTTCGTCTTCGCCCGCGGCGCGGAGGTCCGGGTACGCATCGCGCCCGTCGGGGTATTCCACGCGGAGGAACCAGCTCAGGTGGTTTATACCGGCGGCCTCAAAGCGAAGGTCCTTGTAGTCGCACCCGACGTAGTGCGCGATTTCGCGGATGCCGCCCTGGATGTTATGGCACAGCCCGAGCGTACAGATGTCCGGGCAGGCCAGGTTCATCGTCCGCGTGAGCATGCTCATGGGGTTGACGTAGTTGATCAGCACCGCCCGGGGGCAGCGCCGCTGCATGTCTCGGCCGATGGCCATCAACTCCGGCGCGGTGCGCATCGTGCGGAACACCCCGCCGATCCCGACCGTATCGCCCACGTTCTGCTGAATGCCGTATTCCAGGGGAATGCAGATTTCGCTCTGGAACGGCTGGCCCCGGTAGGCCGGGCCGCCCTGGGCGAACGAGGCGATCACGAAGTCGGCCCCGTCGAGCACGCCGTCGCGCCAGTCGGGGGCCGCAGTCACCGTGGTCGGCGCATCGTAGTGGGCCGCCACTTTCCGCGCAAAGGCGGCCACCGGCTCCAGGTGGCTCGCCTTGACGTCCACCAGGACGACCTCGCTGTCGCGAAGGGCCTCGAACGAGAGGATATCGACAAACGACGTGACGCCGAAGTGGCTTCCTGCACCGATGAATACGACTTTGGGCATGGCGTGTTCCTTTGACCGGCGTCGCCGGGGGTCGATCAGTATCTCCCGTATTCCCGGGCCGCCTCGTACATGGCCACGACGTTTTCCGTCGGCGAGTTGTCCTGGAGTGCGTGGGTCGGCGCCAGGCAGTAGCCGCCGCCGGGCATCATGACCGCCAGCGTGCGCCGGACGTCGGCGACGGTGTCCGCCGCCGTGCCGTACGCGACCGGGCCGGCCGTCGATATGCAGCCGTGGAAAAACAGCCGGCCCCCGAAGGTCTCCTTCAGGTAGCGCGGGCTCATATCGGCGGCCTCAGGCTGAAGGGTGTCGACGCCGGAAATACCCATCTCGATGAAGTCCTCGAAGGCCCAACTGCTCGACCCGCAGCAGTGGATCATGACGGGCAGGTCCCAGGCCCGGGCCAGATCGACCAGCCGCTGGTGCAGCGGGCGGACGTGCCTGCGGAACAGGTCCAGGCTGATCATCGGGGCGATCTGCGTGCCGAGGTCCTCGCCGAGCCACATGAAGTCGACCCCGCCGCGGGCGGCTTCCAGGGCCCGGCGGGTGATCTCGACGTTGATCTCGGTGCGCCGCCTGGCCAGAAGCAGTCCGGCCGGGTCGTCCGTGATCAGGTCCACCAGGGTCTGTTCCATCGTCCGGAGCATGCCGTTGGCGTTGATGATATCGCCCAATCCGGCATTGCCCACGTGGACGGCGTAGGGGGCATACCGCCGGCACTGCTCGGCGACGTGGCTGTAGTCGAAGTCATCGGGGGACGGCATGGGCCAGTCGGCGACGGCCTGTTCGTCGGCGTCCCGCAGGGGCCAGAGGCAGTAGTCCCAGTAGCCCCCGGTTTCGTGCCGGACCCATCGGCGGTGGCGGCCCCAGTTGTCGACCTTGATGCCCCGCTCGGGGATGTCAGGGTGGAGCTTGGGGCCGACGTATCTCGGCCCGACGCTTCGGAAGTCCACGCCCAGGGCCTGGCGCAGCGCCTCGTCATCGGGCCCGGCCAGGCCGAAGTGCGCCTTCAGACGCCCGTCGATGCCGCCGTTGGCGGAGTAGTTGATGGGCACGCGGTCGGCCGGTCGCCCGGCCATCGTCGTCAGCACCCGCTCCTTGGGCGTCATCGATCGGCCAGCAACTGCTTGGCCTCGCCCACGAGGTAGAACGAGCCGCAGATGCAGATGATGTCTTCGCGGCTGACGGCGCTGTGTGCGGTGCGGATGGCATCGAGCAGGGTCTCGGCGATCTGGGCCACACGCCCGGACTGCTCCTCGTAGGCCTCGGCGAGTTGCCTGGGCGTGGCGGCGCGCGTGTTGCCGGCCGCCCGGGTGAAGATCACCTTGTCGGCGCCCTTGGCGATCTGGTCGATCATCCCCGGAATGTCCTTGTCGCCCGCGCAGCCGAAAACCATCACCATCGAGTCATACGGGATGTTCTGCCCGATCGCCCGGATCAGCGCCTGGATGGATGCGGCGTTGTGCGCCCCGTCCACGAGTATCCGCGGGTCGTCGTGGATCATTTCCATGCGGCCGGGCACGTAGACGCCTTCGAGCCCTTCGATGGCCCTCTGGTCGTCGATCTCCATGCCCTGGTTCTTCAGCTCATCGAGCAAGGCCAGCGCCAGCCCGCAGTTGAGCGCCTGGTGCTCGCCCTGAAGCGGCACGGTCAGGTGCTCGAACTTGCTCCGCGGGGTCGTCAGGCACACGCGCGTGTGACAGCCGGCCTCGCGCGAGGACTCCACGCGATAGCTGAAATCGATGTCCTCCCCGGTGAACCTGAGATCGGCCTTGGCTTCCCTGGCGACCCTCATGAGCACGCCCTTGGCCTCGGGCACCTGCTGGACGCTGATGGCCGTCGTGCCGCTCTTGAGGACGCCGGCCTTCTCGGCCGTGATCGCAGACAGGCTGTTGCCCAACTGGTGCATGTGGTCCATCGAGATGCTCGTCAGGCCGATGACGTCAGGCTCGAGCACGTTCGTGCTGTCCAGGCGGCCACCCAGACCGCACTCGACAACCGCGATGTCCACCGTCGAGTCGGCGAAGTGCTGGAAGGCCATGGCCGTGAAAATCTCGAAGAACGTCGGCTTGTCGTCGGCCATCTTCTCGATGATCGGCTCGACCTTGCAGATGAGTCTGGCCAGGGCGATCTGGGCAATTTTATCCCCGTTGATCGTGATGCGCTCGCGGACGTCGCACACGTGCGGGGAGGTGTAAAGGCCCACACGATGTCCGCAGGCCTGGAGCATGACCGCCAGCATGGTGGCCGTCGAGCCCTTGCCCTTGGTTCCGGCGATATGGACCGACCTGATCTTCGTGTGCGGATTGCCCAAGCTCTTGAGCAGCAGCCGCATACGGTCCAGGCTGAACGTGTCGCGATTGTACCGCACCCGCAGCATCTGCTCGTAGTCGGTCTGCGAGAAGAGGTACTTCAGGGCCGAGTCGTAGGTACGGGCCGGCTTCTTCCGCGATCCAGTTCTGGCGGCGGTCTTCCGTGAGGTTTTACGCGTTCCGGTAGCCATCGTGTGCGGATTATAGACTGTTCCGGGTGCCGGTGTCAAGGTTTTTGCTTGAAACAACGCCAAAATCCCAAAAACTCGCTTATCCCGTATGAGAATTGCGGTTTTGACCCCCTCCATCACGCGCCCGAAACGGCACGTGCAGCACGTGCTCTCATAAAGGGGTCGGTCGGTTTTCAGTGGAGGAAGGCAACACCTGTGAGCCATACCGACGGCGTTTTCGACACAGAGCCACGGCGCAGCCGTTGGCCGCGCTGTGCCTCTGTGACAGATATCGCCCCTGGGGTTTTTCACTCTCTTGTCTGCCACTATCAACCGGCCGCTCCCCTCACAGATCCGGCAAAGGGGCTTGCTTGACGCGGACGCGGCGATATGCTTGAGGCGATGGCGTGCGAACCGACGCAACGTGAAGCGGCCGCGCTGCGAGCAGTGCTGGTCTTGGCGGTCGAAGAGGACCTCGGGGCCGGGGACGTCACCGGTGCGCTGGTCCCCGACGATTCGGCCGCCAGGGGGCAGTTCCGTGCCCGGGTAGGGCTGACGGTGTGCGGCACGCGTCTCCTGGACCAGATCGCCTCAGCCTACGCCGGGGCGATTCGCACGACGGTGCTCGCCGCTGACGGAGAGCAAGTCCAAGCCGATCAGGTACTTGCCGAGTGGGACGGGTCGGCCAAGGCCCTGCTGGCCGCCGAGCGCGTTGCGCTGAACGTCCTGCAGCATCTCAGCGGGATCGCGACGGCCACCCGGCAGTTCGTCCAAGCCGCCGCCGGACGGGCCGACATCTACGATACCAGGAAGACCACCCCCGCGTGGCGCGTGCTCGAGAAGTACGCCGTTCGCGCCGGAGGGGGGCGAAACCATCGCATGGGCCTCTACGACGCGATCCTGGTCAAGGACAATCACCTGGCGGCCCTGGCCGGCGCAGGGCGGGATGATCCGCTGGCGGCGGTTGCGGCCGGGCTGGCCGGGGCACGCGGGCGACTCGGGCCCGGCGCGATCGTCGAGATCGAGGTCGACCGCCTGTCGCAACTGGAGGCGGCCCTGGGCATGGACGTGGACGTGGTCCTGCTGGACAACATGACAGAGGCCCAGTTGGCCGAGGCGGTCGCGATCCGCGACCGGGCCGGACTCAAGGGGCGCGTGGCCCTGGAGGCCTCCGGAGGCGTCACCCTCGAGACCGTCGCCCGGATCGCCGAGACGGGCGTCGAGCGGATCGCGGTCGGGGCGATCACCCACTCCGCGACGGCGGTGGATATCGGCCTGGACCTGGTGTTTGACTGAATGGCCCCGGCCGGCGGGCACGCCGGCCGACATGGACGCCGGGCGTGATGAATGCGCTGGTGAATCGAGTCCTGGAACTGCTGTACGACCGGGGGGACCGGTTCTTTCTCGTGGAGGAGTTGGCCCGAGCCGCCGGGGCGTCGCAGGCGGATCTGGCCCAGGCCCTGCACGACCTGCGCGAACGGGGCCATCGCATCGAGACGCAGCCGGCCTACGGCCTCAGGCTGGTGCGCCCGACGACGCTGAGCCCGGCCCTGATCGAGCGCGATCTGGGTACGCGGCGGGTCGGGCGCAGCGTGATCTGCTTCGACCGGGTGGGCTCGACGAACGACGTGGCGATGGCCTCGGCGCGCCAGGGCGACACCGACGGGCTGGTCGTCGTGGCCGAGTACCAGGATCACGGCCGCGGCAGGCAGGGGCGAGAGTGGATCAGCCCGCCGGGGGCGAACATCCTGCTCAGCGTGCTGCTGCTGACCTCGGACCGGGCGCCGCGGTACGATGCGGTCACCATCGCGGCGGGGCTGGCGACGGCCGAAGGCATCGGCCAGGCCTGCGGGCTCCGGGCGGGACTGAAGTGGCCCAACGACGTCCTGCTGGACGGCGAGAAGGTGGCCGGCGTGCTCCTAGAGACACGCCGGGTGCCCCCGCGGTGGGCCGTCGTGATCGGCGTGGGAATCAACGCCAACGCCTGCCCCCCGCCCGACCGGGTCGACGCCCCGGCGACCGATCTGGCCAGTCACCTCGGGCAACCCGTCGAGAGAACGGAGGTCATACGGGCCGTCCTCAGGCGGCTGGACAGGCGCCTGGAGCCGATGGACGCCCGGGGGCTCGAGAACCTCCACCAGGCCTGGCTGTCGCGCTGTGCGATGATCAACGCGCGGATCGTCGCCCGGTGCGACGGCGTCCGCTACGCCGGACGCGTCATGGACGTCAGCCCGATGGACGGCCTGACCCTCTGCTGCGACGACGGCTGCCAGGTGCAACTGCCCGCCGAGCGAACCACGCTCCTGCGATGACCGGCCTACCGGGCGAGCCGTCGGCGGACCTGCTCGGCGGTCAGGCCTGCAACGCGGAACTCCTTGCGGGGGTTCGTCGGCCCGCTGACCAGTTCCACACGCCGCCTGTCGGTCCCGAGGGCGGCTGCCAGCATGCGCGCGACGGCGGCGTTGGCCCTGCCCTTCTCGGCCGGGGCCGACGTGGCGATCTTCAGGACGTCGCCGAGAACGCCGACGACCTTGTCTCGGCTGGCGCCGGGGACGACCTTGACTCCCAGCACAATGCCTCCGGGGGCGGCGCGGATGGCGAGTTGCTCTATGTCCTTCACGGGATTCTCCTCCGTCGCGAAACCGCAAGCGGTCTCCGCACCGGCAGAACGCCCCTCCCCGGCACCAATCGTCAATCGGAAATCGTCACTCGCCAATCGCTACAGCATGCCCTGTGCCCGCGCGTGGTCGAAGATGCCGCCGGCCCGGACGATGTCGGCCGCGTCGCCCAGGGGCTTCAGGGCGTAGGTGGCGCCGGCCTGAACGTCGGTCAACGTCCCGGCCTCGGTGTCGAGCAGCACGTCGGCGCCCGTCGCGATCCGGTCGACGAGGCGCTGCGGGGTTTCGAGCGGCACGAGGTATCCGCCGTTGATGCTGTTGCGGTAGAAGATCCTGGCGTAGCCCTCGGCGACGACGGCGTGGCAGCCGGCCTCGGCGATCGCCAGCGGCGCGTGCTCGCGCGAGCTGCCGCACCCGAAGTTCCGCCCGGCGACGATCACCGCGAACTCGCCGGTAAAGCAGTTCTCGCCGACGAACGGCACGTTGCCTGCGGGCAGGCCCGACCCGCCCGCCGGCACGCCGCTCATGGCGTACATGCCGAAATACTTCCGTTCGTCGGCGTCGGCGGGATTGAGGGTGAGGTACTCGGCGGGGATGATCTGGTCGGTGTCCACGTTGTCGCCCACGACGAACGCCTTGCCACGAATGATCTTTTCCATCGTTCGGTTTCCTGACTCCCGGTCTTCCTGCGGCGTGTCATTCTACACTGCCTACGGCCCCCGGGCCAAGGCCGTCCGTTGAACCGCCGGCCGCCTGCCGATAGACTCGTGCCCGACTGCGAAAGGAAACACCATGGACGAGCATTTTGCCGATCGACTGCTGGGCGCGATCGAGGCCAAGGGCTCCCCGGTCTGCGTGGGGCTGGACCCGGTCTACGAGCGGCTGCCGGCCGAACTGGTTCATCCGGACGCCCGCTGCCCGGCGGCCGGGCGCGTGGAACGCCTCGGGGCCTTCTGCCGCGCCGTGCTCGACGTCGTCGCGCCCATCGTTCCCGCCGTCAAGCCGCAGATCGCGCGCTTCGAGGTCTACGGGCACCTGGGCGTTGCGCTGTACTCCGACGTGGTCCGCTACGCCCGCGAACTGGGCCTGGTCGTGATCGGGGACGTGAAGCGCGGGGACATCGGCTCGACGGCCGAGGCGTACGCGGCCGCCCACCTTCTGGCCGACGCGTCGCCTGACGCGGTCACGGTGAACGGCTACTTCGGCTCCGACGGCCTGAGGCCCTTCATCGACGCGGCCGCCGGCCGGGGCAGGGGCGTGTTCGTGCTGGTGCGCACGAGCAATCCGTCGGCGACCGACGTGCAGGACTTCACCGACGCGTCGGGGCGGACGTTCTACGAGCACATGGCCGAGCAGGTCTCGTCGGCCGGGGCCGAGGCCCCGATCGGCCGATGCGGGTACAGTTGCCTCGGCGCGGTGGTCGGCGCGACCTACCCTGACGAGGCCCGACGTCTCAGGCAGATCATGCCGCAGCAGATCTTCCTCGTGCCCGGCTACGGCGCGCAGGGCGCCACCGCCGCCGACTGCGCCGCGGCGTTCAAGGACGACGGCACCGGCGCCCTCGTCAACGCCAGCCGGTCGGTCATCTTCGCTTACACCCGCGACGGCTGCGCCCGGGCCGACTGGAAGCAGGCCGTCGCCGACGCCGCACAGGCCCTGGCAAGGGATATCGCCGAGGCGCTGAGGCCCTGAGTGGGGGCCCGCCGAATCCCTCGCCACCCCGAACCCATGTCCACGCCGCCTGCCAACGCGCAGTGGTATGCCCTGAACCGGCCGCCGCCGGATGCCCTGACCGTTGCGGGCCACGCGTACCGAATCGTCCGCGTCTTCAAGCACGACTTCTACGCGGCGACGTGTCTCTACGAGGCGGCCGGTCCGGCTCCGTTCGGCCGGATCGTCGTCAAGTTCTACCGCACCCAGGTCTTCTTCGGGCTGCCGATGCGCTGGGCGGGTCGGCTGATGCGGAACCGCGAACGGGCGATCTACTCGGCCCTGGCGGGACTTCTCGGCGTGCCGCGCTGGATCGGGCAGGTCGGTCCGACGGCCCTGGCCGTCGAGTACATACCGGGAACCACGCTGGAGGACCTCGACACCCCCCCGCAGCCGGGGTTCTTCGAAAAGCTCAGAACGCTGTTCGACCGGATCCACGCTCGCGGCGTGGGCTACTGCGACGCCAACAAGCTCTCCAACATCATCGTCGCGCCCGACGGACAGCCGTTCCTCGTGGATTTCCAGATCTCCATTCGGCGCAGGCCCCGCTGGCCGGCGCCGCTTCGGAGGATCGTGTCGGCCTGCGTGGACTACGTTCAGCAGTGCGACGTCTACCACCTCTACAAGCACAAGCGTCGTCTGAGCCCGGGCGAGTTGACCGACGAGGAGGACCGTCTCAGCCGCCGCCGCGGACGTTTGCACACGCTGCACCGCAAGCTGACCGATCCGTGGCGGGCGTTCCGCCGGCGATTCCTGCGCCGCCGACGGGCCAGGGGACTGCTGGTCAGCCCCACCGAGGCCATCGAGAAGGCCCGCCCCCCCGAACGCAGGACGCGCACCGGAGCATGATCCTCCGGGCGGGCGCGGCGACAGCGCGGCTGAGGCCTCAGCGGTCCGGGTCGGCGTACTGCCGGACCACGTCGCGCAGTTCGGTGATGTGCCCGATGCGGTGCCGGGGCGTGAACCACGTCCCGGCGTGCCGACCGGCGGGATCTTTCAGCACGGAGATCAGCCCTGCACGGTTCGCGCCGTGGATGTCGGACCAGGGCCGGTCTCCGACGAAGAGGGTCCTGTCGGCCTGCAGGCCCGCACGGGCCAGGCCGTGCTTGAAGACACTTCGCCGGGGCTTTCGTCGCCCGATGTCCGCGGAGTAGGTCCTGTGCGGCAGCAGATCGAGCAGGCCTGCGCGCTCGAGGTGGCGGTCCAGCAGTCGGCCGGGCACGAAGGTGTTCGAGATCACCCCGAGGACCAGCCCGTCGTCCAGGAACTCCCGCAGCAGTTCCCGGGTGCCGGCCTCCAGCGTGGCGTGTTCGCCCAGCGGGCGATACCACAGCCACGTCAACTCCTCGTGCTGTTCGGGCGTAAGCTGCTGGCCCATCCGTTCGCTGAGGCGGCCCATCACGCGGACCGCGTCGAACTCGATGCCGGTGAGTTGGCTGATGGCGTACTTCCACCTGATGACGCGGAATTGCTTCTTGTAGTAGGTTTCGAACGGCGGGACGGGCTGGCCCAGGGCGGTGACGTATTCGTAGGCCAATTCGGCCCCGGCGCGGAAGAAGTGCGGTATGTCGAAGTCTCCGTAATGCAGGAGCGTTTCGCCGAGGTCGAACAGGATGCCGTCTATCGTCCGTGCCATATCGCTTGTCCGTTGCCGCGCGCGTGTGCCGGACCGAAGAGAATACAATCCGCACTCCGCATTCCGCAACCTGTCCTCCGACTTGTCCGGCGTAGCCTGTGGCGAAGCAGGAAGCCTTGGCGAAGGAGGAGTCGCAATCGTCGCCGCGGCTTGCCTTGCCCGGTGTCCGTGGCGTACGATTGCCGCCATGGCCCAGTCGGCAACAGCGCGCGGGGCGTATCTGGCCGAGGTGTCGGCCAACGAGCGCCTCTGCGACGAGCACTACCGGATGGTCCTTGCCACCGGCGGGTTTCCGCCCAGCCGGCCGGGGCAGTTCGTCCAGCTCCTGTGCCGGCCCCCGGCGGCCGAACCGACAACGCGACAGGTCGAATGGCCCCCCACCGGCACGCCGGTCTTCACGCAGAAGGAGTTGACTGAAGCGCGGCCGCTGCTGCGCCGACCGCTGAGCCTGGCCGGACGGCGCGACGGCGCCGACGGGGCCACGGATATCGAGATCATCTACCGGACGGTAGGGACCGGCACGCACTGGCTGGCGACGGTCGGCTGCGGTGCGGTGCTCAGCGTCCTGGGGCCGCTGGGCAGGGGGTTCGGCCTGGACCCGGCGCGCCCGCGGGCGGCCCTGGTGGGCGGCGGGGTGGGGCTGCCGCCCATGCTGTATCTGGCCGGGACGCTGGTCCAGGCGGGCAAGACCGTCACCGCCTTTGCCGGCGCGCGCAGCGCCGCACTGCTGCCCCTGCGCCCGGGGCGACGCCCGGCCGGGACCGACGGCAAGCCCGCGCCGTGCGTGGCCGAATTCGACCGGGCGGGCGCCGAAGCCGTCGTGGCCACCGACGACGGGTCCCTGGGCGTCGCAGGACTCGTCAGTGAGCCGTTCGTCCGCTGGCTGGACCAGCAGGACAACCCCGCCGAGCAGGTGAAGGTCTACACGTGCGGCCCGGAGCCGATGATGCAGGCGGTGGCCGAAGCGTGCACCCGCCGCGGCGTGCCGTGCGAGGTGTCGATGGAGCGTCACATGGCCTGCGGGATGGGCACGTGCCAGTCGTGCATCTGCACGCTCCGAACCGACGCCGAGGGCGGCCGGCAGTACAAGCTCTGCTGCACCGACGGCCCGGTCTTCGACGCCGAAGAGATTGTCTGGGATTGACGCGCGGCCTTCGGCCGCGACGAGTGATCATTCGTTTCGGCGCGTGGACGATCAACAACGGGCAATGTCGACTGACGATTGACGATTCGACCTGAGGGCTGACGCATGCTGGCTTACGTGTTGACGCTGTCGCGCCTGGTGCTGGCCGGGGCATTTGCGGGGTGGGTCTGCGCCGTCGGCCCGGGAGGCCGGCTTTCACTGGCGACGGGCGTCGGCCTGTGCCTGCTGGCGATCGCGGCCGAACTGACGGACATCTTTGACGGCGTGGCCGCCCGGGCGGCGGGCACGGTGTCGGAACTCGGCGGGATCCTCGATCCGCTGGTCGATTCGCTGGGCCGACTGGCGATGTACTTCGCGCTGGCCTACGCACGATGGGTTACCTGGGCGGTCCCGCTGGTGATGACCGCGCGCGACATCATCGTGGCCTATACCCGCGTGGTCAACGCCATGACGGGCCGCAAGACGTCGGCCAGGTTCAGCGGCAAGATCAAGGCCATCATCCAGGGCGGAGGCGTGCCGGTGCTGGTGGCCCTGGAGTGGATGCGAGTGGCTCTCGACCCGCTGTGGTCGGCACGACTGCTGGCTTTCGGCACGGCGCTGCTGGTCGCGGTGACGCTGTGGTCGCTGGCCGATTACGTGGCCGGCGCCGTACCGGGGGTCAGGGCCCTGCTGGGCAGGAAGCCGCGGTGAGCGGGTGGCGTGGCCGTCGCTACGATCCTGCCACGGCGCCCGGCCAGAATGGCAGGGATGCCCCAGGCGGAGGCGCCGCATAACATCTTTAATTCCGGGCACTTGAACTTCAGGCACGGTGTTTGCTGACTGTAGGGGAACCGGGAGTGTACGAGCCGGTTGCGTTGTGGGCCTGCAAGGTAGCATGGGCATCTTGCCCATGGACAAAACGCCGTGAAAACGAGTCGCCGGACTCTCTTTTCACGGGCAAGATGCCCGTGCTACACCCACAACG
>Ga0180432_10000897_pt1 | contig 48072 bp, 42 predicted proteins | sample SS_ome_10_FD_132414 | JGI IMG/M metagenome (GOLD analysis project Ga0180432, IMG submission 132414) | Hypersaline lake sediment archaeal communities from the Salton Sea, California, USA - SS_1_MS_2 metaG | ecosystem: Environmental > Aquatic > Non-marine Saline and Alkaline > Hypersaline >...
AATGTGCCGCGCTTGTACTTCCAGGTGCTTAGCCGTTCTAGCCACGAGTTGCTGACCTCCCTTGAACTGGTCTGCTGCTCATGATACCAGAATTTCATACTTGTGCCACTTTTGCCTCAATGCCTGAAAACACATCTCATTAGACCTCTGAGGTCTTGCCCAACTTGTTTGAAACACACCCATATCAGATACGCCAGGAGGCGAAAACGGCCTGGCGCGTCAAATTGTTCTATTGGGGAGTGAGAAAAGAACGGTTGCTATCCCCTGCGCTGGCGGGCGGACTTTTTCTTCCGGCGCAAGGCACCGCCTCGATAAGCGGGCGCCAGGATGGCAAACGGAGTGCAACGGCTCACGTCCAACATGCGCGTCGCCAAACGGGGATCCAGTTCCTCAATGGGGGTCGCCGTAGTGATGACGGTCGGCAGTTCAGCGTTGTAGCGATAGTCAAAGATTTGATACAGCTTCTCCCGCGCCCACGGCGTAGCCGACTCGGTACCCAGGTCATCCAGGATCAGCAGCGGGGTGCGGCGCACCTCCTCGAACTGCTGGTAAAAAGTGACCGTGCTCTGAGGGTTAAACGTGGCCCGCAGGTGATCCAATAAATCCGGTACGACGACGAACAAAGCTGGGTGGCCGCGTTGCACCCGGTAGTTGGCTATGGCAGCGGCCAGATGGGTTTTGCCGACGCCAAAAGTGCCGGTAAAGACCAGCCAGGCACGGGGATCCTCGGCAAAATCACTGGCGACATCAAAGGCGCGTTTGAGATTCTCTTCCTCGTCGCGGGCCAGCTCCCCCCTGCGCGGATCAAAGGTCTCAAAAGTCTGATGAGAATGCAGGCTCAAGCTACTCAGATCAGACTGATCCTGCGCGACACCCGCCCGCCGATAGTCGGGGGCGATGATGGAGACGATATGGGTCAGGTCGGGGTCCACCAGGCGCGAGCGGAGTCGCAGGGGAATCTCTTCCAACTCTCGGTTGGTAGTGACGACGGTAGGCAGGCGAGCGTTGTAGCGATAGTTGAAAATCTGGAACAGTTTCTCCTGCGCCCACGGCGTTGCCGACTCGGTGCCCAGGTCGTCAAGGATGAGAACAGAGGCCGAGCGCACATCCTCGAAGCGAGTATCGTACTCGACGGGGCTGGACGGAGCAAAGGCAGCGCGGAGGTGATCCAACAAGTCAGGAACGGTGATAAAGAGCACCGGCAGACCGCGCTCGACGCACCCGTTGGCGATAGCGGCAGCCAGGTGAGTCTTGCCGCAACCGTAGCCGCCTTTCAAAACCAGCCATCCCTCCGGCTTTTCGGCAAAGGTCTGGGATTCCTCGTAGGCCCAGCGCAGATTGGCCTGCTTTTCGGGCGGTAGACCGTGCCCTTCTGGGGCAAAGGTCTCAAAAGTCATGCGAGATAGCGTTTCCAGATCGCTCAACGTACGCAGTGTAGCCACACGTCGCTCGGCCAACTCTGCCAGGCGGCAAGTGCAGGGGACCAACTCGCCAAAGTCAGGGTGCCCCACAGGCACATCCGCCCGCAGGTAGCCCAGCCCCTTACAGACCGGGCAGACCTCCTCCGCCCCTCTGCTCTCCTGTTCCTGTTCAATGCTCGATGTACTCGCCATACTCTCCCTCGACGTAACGCCGACGCTCCGCCTCAGGGGTGCGCTTGGCTGCTCCCCTTCCCTCGATGCGCCAACGCTCCAGAATGGCGTGGATGTACTTCCAACTCCGCTTATTCAGAGACACCGCCTCACGGAACGCCTCCTCGATCCACTCAGCTGGATACTCCCGTTCCGCCGCGCGCAACTCATCGGCGATGAGGGGCGTGAGCGTGCCCACGTTCGCCTCGTACAGGGCAAAGACGTTGGGGCGCGCGGCCGATTCGAGCTCGTCGGGCCAGCCGCCCTGCTCGATGGCTCTGACGGCAGCGCGCCCCTTGGGCGTGTTGGCAAAGTAGACCGTCTCACTCGCCCCCGCGACGGTCGTCTCGGCTTGCAGCAACGTCCCCCGCTCGACGGCGCGCGCCAGAGCCCCGCTCAAAGCCTCCGCCGGAGCGCGGCCCAGGCCGGCCAAGAGCACCCGGTCGGAGACCAAGTCGGCGCGGCGCAGATAACGCACCTTGCCCCGCTGCTGCCCCAATCGCCACAGAGCGTGCAGCGTGAGCTTTAGCTCGGCCAGGTCATCAATCGCAGGGACGAGCTCGATGAAAACCTGCTCCGGGATGTTGGCGCTAGTGACTTGGCCCGGAGGGAACCCGCTGAAGGTTTGCATCAACGCCTATGGACGATACACCATCTTGTCCTACGCCGCCTCAGCCGTGACCGAGACAGCCTGCCAGATAGCGACGATGAGACAAACGACGGCGATCAAATCCAAGAGACCGCAACAGCACCCCACGCCAGTGCTGACCGCCACGAACCGTCTCATTCCCACCTGGCGGCCCAAGAACCCAACCAGCGGCGACCTGCCAAAGCTGGCGAGATCCAGAATGAGCGACACGCCAAAGCCAACCAGGGCCAGGATAGCGGGCGTCCCACCGCGACGTGTGAGCAGGATGATCGCCGCCACGACCCCCGCCAGATGAGCCAGCAGAATCGGCAACATGGGAAGAACTGTGACGTACCACGGGTTAATAGGATACATTTTTATTACCTCCTGATTGTGAATTGATGGACTATAGAATTGCCCTACAATATTTGCGGCTCGCCGCGCCATACTACCTATTCTACACATAATGGTCAGTCTAGGCAAATCGCCCCAACCGGCCTACCAGGCCTCTCTCGGCGACTTGCGCTTTGGCACAAAGCGTGTAAACTATAGGTCAAACACAACTCGATACAACACCACGAACCAGCCCGCTCAAATACGCGGACAACTATGCAGAGCGACGAGGGTAGTACATCACACGCGCAAGGGAGAGCAATTATGACATCCGAAGCGATCAAACGATCAGTCATTGTGGTAGGAATAGCTTTATTAATGGTGACCGCTACAGTACTTCCCCTCAGTGCCGCATCCTTGCCCCAAGTGGCCGGTTCCCAAAAAGCGCCAGGCGTAGCGTTGCAGACCGTGACGACCACGACGACACCGATTACTATACCGACATCGGTCATCACCACTATCGCCCCTCCCACCCCACCCACACCCACTCATACTCCCACACCCCCACCCACCCATACTCCCACCGTTCCTCCCTCCGCGACCGAGCCTCCCTCAATCGCACCGGAGCCAACGGATACGCCAGCGCCGCCCGCCACACCAACGACGCCACCGCCGCCGCCCGCCACGCCCTCGCCTCCCTCAACCCCATCAGCCACCTCCACCCCTTCACCTGTCGAGCAGCTAATAGTCATATTATCCCAAGACTGGTCTCTTACTCTCTTAATCTGCCTGATCCCACTGCTGCTCCTGGGTCTGCTGGCTATCCTATGGACGATGCGGAAGAAACCAAAGCCTAAACCACCGCCGCCGCCTACCGTCGCCGCCGGCCCATACCTGGAAAGCGTCGGCGCATCTGGCGGCCCGCGTCGCTTCGACCTGACCCCTGAAGGGGTCACCATCGGGCGGGCGCCAGAAAACAGCCTGATAGTCACCCAGGACTTGGCCGGATGGGAGACGGTCTCTCGCCAACACGCCCGCGTCTACGAGCAGGCCGGCCGCTGGATCGTCGAGGACATGAACTCGATGAACGGCGTCTATGTGAACGGGAACCGCACGGGCCGCAACCTGCTGCGCGACGGCTGGCGGCTGGGCATCGGCGGGGTGGAATTCACCTTCCACGCCAGCCCCGGGGAGGCGCAAAGATGAACACGGTAGTATGTCCCAAGTGTAACTATGAAAACCGCGAGAACGCCCGTTTCTGTCACAGTTGTGGCGCGGCTCTACCGGCGCACAACCCCGGCCCGCAAGACGTGTCTCAACATCCCACCCAACCCCTCACCCTCCCCCCCGACCTGCCCTCCACTCACCCCCTCCCAGAAGCAACCGCCGAGTTTGCCCCCTTGCCGGAGGGCGCCCTGCTCCGTGACGGGCAATACACGGTCGAAGAAATACGAGCCGCCGACCAGATAAACCTCTACCTGGTAGAAGAGCACACGCCGGTACGCTTGTGCCCCAACTGCCGGACGGAGACGTTCGACCCCCAGGAACGGTTCTGCTCAGCCTGCGGGGCCGACATATCCAACATCGAACCCCTACACCTCCGCTACCTGGTGCGCGAAAGCAGCAACGAGCAGGCTTTCGCAGCCGAGAGCCAGCTACTAGGGATGCGCCTGGAGCATCCCGGCCTGCTCCTGCCTCACGACGCCTTCACAGAAGCCCCCTACGGCCCGCCTCGCCATTATCTGGTGGAGCCGGAATTTACGCCCCCAGTGGCGACCTCCCTCCCCTTACCCCAGAAACTCGCCCGTGTGCTGACGTGGGGAGTGACTCTGGCGCAAACACTGGATTACTTGCACCGCCACCAGGTTGCCTTGCGCGAGATCGGCCTGGAACACATCGCGGTGGAGGGAAAAGAGGCCCGTTGGACGCACCTGAGCCAGGCCTACGTCATCCCCCCTGACGCTCGCCCTATGGCGGTCGGCCACTTTGCCCACGACGTCCAGGGGTTGGCGGCCGTACTCTTGCACCTGGCAACCGGGGAACAACAAACCACTCAAGTCGAGCTTCCCGAGCGGGCCAGTATGGCCTTCTCCCAGGCCCTCACCACGCCGGAGAAGATCACCGTGACCGACTTTGCGTCCGCCCTCGAAGAAGCGCTCCAAGAACTCCGCCGCCCGGCCAGCGTCACTCTGGTCGTTGGTCGGCGCACCGACGTGGGGCAGGAGCGCTCGCTGAACGAAGACAGCCTGCTGACACTGGATAGCACAGCCGTGTTCCGCTCCGCCAGCACGCCCGTGGGCCTGTTCGCCGTCGCCGACGGGATGGGCGGTCACGAAGCCGGAGACGTAGCCAGCCACGGGGCGATCCAGGCCATCGCCCAGCAGACCGTCAGTGGAGTGCTGTCCCCAGCCGCTGCCGGCAAACCCCTGCCCGACGCCCGCCAGTGGCTCACCGACGCGACCCTGGCCGCAAACCAGGCCGTTCACGATCAGCGCAGAGCCGCCGGCACCGATATGGGCACCACGCTGGTAATGGCGCTCGTCGCCGGCAACCATGCGACCCTCGCCAACGTCGGCGACAGTCGCGCCTACCTGCTCAATCGAGACAGCATCACCCAGATCACCACCGATCACTCGCTGGTCGAGCGACTGGTCGCCACCGGGCAGATCACGCGGGAAGAGGCCGCCCGCCACCCGCAGAAGAACGTCATCTACCGCGTCATCGGCGACAAAGCTCACACAGAAGTAGACCTGTTCGACCAGACACTCGTCCCCGGCGACGCCCTGCTCCTCTGCTCCGACGGGCTGAGCGGCATGGTGACAGACCAACAGATGTGGCAAATCTGGAAAACGTCCACCTCGCCCCAGGAAGCCTGCGACCGGTTGGTTCAAGCCGCCAACGACGCCGGCGGCGAGGATAACATCACAGTCGTGATAGTACAAGTTGCCACATAATCACGAGGAGGTATGACGATGAAACGCTCCATTCTCTTGCTGGTCACACTCTGCACCCTGGTCGCCGTCACCGGCGGGCAGAGCATCGGCCACGCTCAAAGCTCGGGCCCGGTCGTGGACATCCTGGGCAAACCGGTTTCCAGCGCTGACCAGCCAGAGGTTAACCTCTACCTCTCGGTCGTTGACCCCACCACGGGCCACGCCATAGACGACCTGAGCGACGACAACTTTTCCGTCCTGGTATCAGACCAGGACGCCGGAGCTACATCGTCGTCGGAAACGACCGGCGTGGCAATAGTAATGGTGATTGACCGGGGCGGGATCGCCCACCGGGGCGACAAACGCATCGGCCAGGCGGTTGATCTGGCGGACGACCTCCTGAACAGGCTCAACGTGGACGGCAGCGAAGGCGCCGACATGGTGGCCCTCATCGGTATCCGCGGCCGGGATGACGGCGGCCTCACCCCCCTGGCGCCGTTCACGGATTACGACCCCAACGCCGTGAGCAACCAGTTCGACACGCTGCGCACCGAGGTAGTGAACGAAGTGACTCCCCTGTACGACGGCATAGACCAGGCCATCAAGTGGATCACGGATAACGCCGACGCCGAGATCCGAGATAAACTCGCCCACCGCCGCCCCATCATCGTCGTCTTTTCCGACGGCATTGACAAGAACTTTAGCGACGAAGCCCGCAGAATAGACATCATAGATAAATGCACCGACAACGATATCCTGCTCTACTCTGTCCGTATGGGCAGCGGCACCACCGACGCCTACAACATGGAGATCATGGCCGAACGGACCAACGGCCTCTACGTCACTCACGCCGACGAGGACGACACAGAGGCCGCCAACCTGTTCGAGAACATTGTCACCCAGCGCCAATCCTATCTCATCACGTTCCAGTTGCTCGAACCCAAGGGGAGCTACCCGGTGAGCGTCCAGGTCGTGGATACCTCCATCGGCGACGGCTCGGACGAAACGACCGTCTCCTCGCGACTGCAACTGCCCGGTATTGCGCTGACCTCACCGGCCGATGGCACCGCCTACACGGTGACCTATTCCCAGACACTCGAAAGCTTCGAGCCCGAGACGATCCAACTGAGCGCGCAAGTCACACCGTCGGACGGTGTATCCCGCGATCCAGACACAGTATCCTACTTTTACAACGGAGTGCTCATCGGCACGAGCGGTGCAGCGCCGACCTTTGACCTCACCTGGGACGTGAGCGACATTTACACGCCGACCGAACAGACCCAAGACCAAAAGTACACCCTGATAGCCGCAGCCGAGGACGTTTACCTGGGAGAACGGATGGAAAGCGATCCGGTCACCATCCACGTCAAATGGGAAGCCAAGACCCACTCACTCCAGGAGCAAATCCTCATGTGGCTGAGCGCCAACTGGTGGCTGCTCGTCATCCTGGCGGTGATGGCACTGGGTATGCTGATCCTGCTGATCATCCTCATCCGCACGCGCGGCGAAGTGGCCCGCAAAGCGGTCGCGCGCACCACCGGCGTGCTCAAGGGGGTCACCAGGCGACTGGGGGCCGCGCCCCAAAAAGCCCCCGGCAAGCTGGTCGTCATCCAGGGCGCCAATATGGGAAAAGAGTTCCGTCTCTCGGCCCAGATGATCAAGGTGGGGCGTGATCCACAGTTCTGCGACTTTGCGCTGTACGACGAATACGCCTCCAACCCACACTTTTCCGTCCAATTGGATCAGACCCAGTTCTTTATCACCGACGAGGGCAGCACCAACGGCACACGACTCAACGGCACGCCGATGGTACCGCGCCAACGAATGTTGCTGCAACCGGACGCCATCATCGAGGTCGGGCAAACGCGGCTGCAATTCAAACGGCTGGGAGGCACGACCCGCCAATTGGGCGCACCATCGGAGGCAACTCCCGCCTTTGGCACGCCAGCGCCGCCGCCCACTCCGCCGCCCGGTCAGGCCTACACTCATCCCCCCACCCAGCCAGCCGCGCCGCCTGGACAGGCTCAACAACCTCAACAGCCGGCCCCCGGTCAACGGGGCGGGCCAACCCGGCAAGTGCCGCCGCCATTCGAGACCAAGTAGTTGCAAGGAGTTTTAGAGTTGAGCGAGGAGCTAGGCCACGTCTTGCCCGGCAACATCGTCGGCCCCTACCGCGTTGTGCGAGGGTTCAAAGGACGCGGCGGTATGGCCCGCGTCTTTGAGGCCGAGGTACGCGAGAAATATCGTCAGCCCCATCTACCCCGCCGCCTGGCGCTCAAGATCGCCAGAGAGGACCACCAGGCCGCGCTGGTCGCCGAGGCCGATTTCCTCAGCCGCTTCGACCACCCCAACGTGGTGCGCATCTTCCCTCTGCCCCGTGGCGACGACCGCCGTCCGGTCTATGCCGCCCGCGAGCACTTTTCTTTCGGCTGGGGCTGGTATTATGCTATGGAACTATTGAGCAGAGATTCCCTCGAAAACATCCTGACTCGGCCCACCACCACCGGCCTGCTCTCTTCGCCGCCCGGCGAGGGACGGCGCTTGAGCCTACTAAAGACACTGGGCATCAGCCGCCAAATGGCCGCCGCGCTGGAACACATCCACGAACAAAACGTCATCAACCTGGACATCAAACCCGGCAACGTGCTCTTCCGCCGCCGCCGGCTCAACTATCTGCGCAGCAGCGTGCCCCAGGCAGTGCTGTGCGACTTTGGCATCTCCCGAGACCTGCGCTACCCCCGCGCCGGGATACTGGGCGTCGCTACCCCAGAATATCTCTCGCCGGAGCAAACCAGCGAACTGGGCCACGAACAACAACGGCTGGATGCCCGCGCCGACATCTTTTCCCTGGGCGTCACCATCTACGAGATGCTCACCGGCGAGTTGCCATTCCCCAACATCGCCATGATAGCCGACCCAACCTACGCCCCCATACCGCCAAGCCAACTGCGTCGTGCCATCCCCGCATCGGTAGAAGATATCGTGATGCGGGCGCTGGCCAAAGACCCAGGCTATCGCTTTCAGACCGCGTCACAGATGCGGGACGCCCTCGAAGGGGTGCCAACCCCAATGGACTGGAAAGCGGGCGCGCGACGCACCTTTGCGGTGGGCGCAGCCGGCGCTATATTGACCGCCTGCGTCGCCGCCGGAGTTTGGGGGGCGGGCAAATTGACGCAAACTCCCACACCGGCTCCCGGCCCAACACACACACCCGCCATCCAGACTACCGCCCCCGCCGTGCTGGCGACGAGCACAACACTATCGCCCACTGCCTCGCCGGTCACCAGGCAGATATGCACCTCCACGCCAGCGCCCACCTTCACGCCCACCAACACGCCGCGACCACGCACGCCAACGCCAACGTCCGTTCCCACCCCAGGAGGAGATTGACCGATGAACAACACGAACTATCCACCTCAACCGACCCCTGCGCCCTCCCTGCCCATATCTATATGGGGCGCCACCGACAAGGGCCGCCAACGCGAGGGGAACGAGGACTCTGTCTACCCCCATTCCGACAGCGACACCTTTCCCTTCCAACCCGGCCCGGATAGCATAGCCCAAAAGGGACACCTGCTCGTCGTCGCCGACGGCGTGGGCGGGGCCAAGGGTGGAGCGGAAGCGAGCCGTTGGGCCATCCGCGTGGCCGTGGAGCGATACTACGACCAGGCCGGCCCGGACCTGGGAAGCGACCTGCAAACCGCCATCGAGATGGCAAACTCCTCCCTCTACCAATACCTCCAGTCCACCGGCGTAACCCAGGCCGGCTCGACCATGGTGGCAGCCGTGATCTACGGCAACACGCTCCAGGTCGCCAACGTCGGCGACAGCCGCGCTTACCTCATCCGCGAGGGCCAGATCACCCGCTTGACCCGCGACCACACGCTGACCCAGCAAAAAATAGACCGGGGCATCATCCAACCGGAGCAGGCCGCAATGGACCCCGATAGCAGCGTGCTGACCCGCTCGATGGGCGCCGGGCCGACAGTCCAGGCTGACCTCTTCCAACCCGTGCCCCTGGTCGCCGGCGACGTGGTGCTCCTCTGCTCCGACGGACTGACCGACATGGTGGAAGAGGCAGAGATCGCCCGTCTGGCGAGCGGCGGCTCGCCCAAGCGAATGACCCAGCGCCTGATCGCCGCGGCCAACAAGCAGGGCGGCGTGGACAATATATCGGTCGTGATCGCCCAGGCGGGTGGCAAGCCGGCGGCCGGCGGCGGACTGTTGGCCGACATCCCCAAGATGGCACAGCAACAAAAGATCATCCTGGGTGGAATGGCCGGTCTGGTAGCCCTGATCCTTTGCCTGCTGGCGACCTGGGCTGCGTGGGGAGCCATCACCTCACGGGAAACGCCGACGCCGGCCGCCCCAACGGCCGGGGCCCCGTCCGCGACGACCACCGCGCCCGTCGCCCCATCCGCGACACCCCAACCAACCGACACGGTGCCGCCGGGCCAGGCGACCTCGACCCCAGCGCCGACCTTCACGCCATCCCCCACCCCGCGCCCCGACAGAGACGGGGACGGCATCCCCGACGCTAACGACGAGTGTCCCGACGATTTTGGCCTGTACGATCTGGGCGGCTGCCCCGACCGCGATGGCGACGGCATCCCCGACCTCGACGACGCGTGCCCCGACGCGCCCGGCCCGCCGGAATACGGCTGCCCAGATAGCGACGGCGATGGCAGCCCAGACAACCTGGATAAATGCCCGGCTATTCAGGGGGTACCGGAAAACGACGGATGTCCATATCCAAGCGACGATGAAGGTGGAGACGGCGGCGGCGGGGACGGCGGAGATGACGGCGGAGGTGATGGACCGACACGCTGAACCGATCTGAGGCAGATACGGGAACCCTGCCCACATCTGAGGCGCAACCGTAGGGCGGGTTTCTCAGCCGCCAAGCGACCACAGTTAGATTTAGAACTAGAACAAGGACAAATGAAATGGATACAAACACCCACATCTCTAGAACAACCCGCTGTATCGTGACCGCCCTGGGCGCTGTCGCGATGCTCGCCTACCTGCTGATATTCCTCGCCGCTGCCCGCACCCACGCCGCCCCGCTCCAGGGCACCGGTGACGATCCAAGGATCCACCTCATCACGATGACGGCCGACCTCCCCCACTACGACCCCGCAAACAACGACGGCGTCGCCAAGACCGTCTACTTTTCCAACGGCGTGAGCGGCCTCATCACTATGACGTTCGACATCAGCGGCACGCACACATTGACCCTCACCGCCGGCGCTGCCTTCTACGAACCGGAACGGGTCTACACTTCGACCGCACAAACGTGGACCCGCCCCATCACCTACTCGGTCGCGGATACGCACACGACCCAACCCAACGTCACCTACACGGCCGCCAGCACCGCCGGCCTCACCACGCTCGCCATCACCTACACGCGGGACGTCACCGCGCCCACCTCATCCATCGCCTACCCATCCGCCGGTCAATGCGTCAGTGGCACACAGTTGGTCATCAGCGGCGCGGCCAGCGACGGTGTGGGCGGTTCCGGCGTCCAACGCACGCAGGTCAGCACAGATACCGCCGCCCCCTGGCACGCCGCCACTGGCGGTGCCGCCTGGGCCTACACCTGGACCCTGCCCAGCGCCGACGGCGTGGTCTATACCCTGTCATCCCGCGCTCAGGATAACCTGGGCGCCTGGCAACAGGTTCCGCCCACAGTTTCCGTCACCGTGGATAATGTGTCGCCAACCGGCACGGTGATCCTAACCCCCAGCCTGCCCGTCTCCCAGTGGACGAACGAGAGCACGCTCGAGGCGCAATGGAACGGCTTCTCCGACGGCGGCGGGGTCGCGGGCTACCAATACTTTATCTCCGACACAATAGCCGCCCTGCCGCTACCGGGAGCCGCCTTTACCACCGCGACCGGCGTCACCGAGGTGCTGCCCGACGGCGAGTGGTATTTTCACGTCGCCGCCCGGGACGCGGCCGGCAACTGGAGCGCGCCCCGCTACACGGGCCCGTTCCAGGTAGATACCCTGTCGCCCACTAACGTCGCCATCACCGCTCCCAAGCACATCTCTGCCACCCAGTTCACCGTCTCCTGGTCGGCCGACGACGCCGTTTCGCACACCGTCGAGTACAGCGGCACGGACTATACGTCGTGGCAACCCTGGCTGACGGGCGTGATCTCCACAGAGGCCGAGTTCCCGGTCCCGGCGACAGAGAGCGATTATATCTTGCGCGTCACCGCCTACGACCACGCCGGCAACAGCGCCCAGGCGCAAACAGAGACCCACGTCGGGGTCTGGCGCGTCTACCTGCCCCTAGTCCTGCGCGACTACAGCCCCTTAGCCAACGGCGGTTTCGAGAGTGGGCTGAGCGGCTGGGACACAGATCAAGGGCCATTCGATGGGCACGGCAGCGGTATGCCGCAGAGCGTCGTCTCGTTCGAGGGAAGCAACCGCGCCCTGCTCGGCGAAACGAACGCCCAAGACGACTCTATCCACGTCGGCTACGGCTACATCGCCCAAACTTTTACGGTGGAGAAACCCCGGCTGCAATTGCAATACCGGGTGAGCACTTACGACATCATCCAAGGCACCGGGCAAAGATACTTTGACACCTTTGAGGTTTCCATTAACCGTCCCCCCCAGCAGATCTCGGATGCTGAACGGAACGCCGCAGGCTGCGCCAGCACGGCGCTCAACCCTGCTGGTACTCTGACCGTTTCGGTAGATGGGTTGGTTTTCTGCGGCGGTCGTTCTGGCACCCAGGAGGATACCGGGACACTGTGGAACTCGGGGTGGGAGACCGTCACCTTGGACTTGAGCGGGTTTCAGGGACAAAACATCACATTGTACCTCTCCATCTGGAGCCGCGAGTACGACCCGCCATATTACAACGACCGCGCCTACTATAATACCTGGGCGTACGTGGACAATCTGAGTCTACAGGAGTAAAAAGTAACTGTTTGCTTGCTCTAGCCGGATTGCCAAATCCGGCGACCTGGCAGGCCAAGACCACCGTATCTGCCGTCCAATACCCGGATCTGGCGATCCAGGCGGAGCGAGGTGAATAGGGTAACGCAAAGGTAACGCAGGAAACGCAAGAGGAGGAACTCTTATGCCCGGAGAAGTGCAACTGACCGTTCAGACCAACAAGACCACCTTCCCCGCCACCGAGGGACAACAGTTGGTGTACCTGCTCATCGAAGCAATGCCCACCGGCGCCGTCGCCAACGTCCAGATGCCGCTCAACTTTAGCCTGGTGCTCGACCATAGCGGCTCGATGAGCGGAGCCAAGTTGACCAACCTCAAAGAAGCGGCCAAACTGGCCGTTGACCGCATGGGGCCGCAGGACATACTCTCCATCGTCGTCTTTGACGACAAGGTAAAAGTCATCGCCCCCAGCCAGCCGGTATCCGACCCGGCCGGCCTGAAACAGCAAATTGACGGCATCCGCGACGGCGGCGGCACCGAAATGTCGCGCGGCATGCGCCAGGGACTGGAAGAGTTGCAAAAGGGAGTGGGCCCAGGCCGCGTCAGCCGCATGCTCCTGCTGACCGACGGGGAGACCTTTGGCGACGATGACGCCTGTCGCCGCCTGGCCGCCGACGCCGGAGCCCAATCCATCGCCATCGCCGCCCTCGGTCTGGGCGAGGAGTGGAACGAAGAACTCTTGGACAACATCGCCGAGGCCAGCGGCGGCAGCTCCGACTTTATCCCCGCCGGCCAACCCGAAGCCATCGGGAGTACGTTCGAGCAACACGTGCTGGCGGCCCAGGCCACCGTCGTGCAGAACGCGGACATGATCCTGCGCCTGGTGGGTGGCATGATGCCACGCGCCGTCTGGCGGGTGACGCCCCTGATCGCCAAGCTGGGCCACCGCGCCCTCTCGGACCGCGACGTGCAAGTCACGCTGGGCGATATGGACCGCGAGCAGGGACAAAGCATACTGGTCGAGATGATGGTTCCGCCCCGCCAGCCCGGCACCTACCGCATCGCCCAGGCCGAGGTGAACTATGATGTACCCGCCGCCGGCCTGGTGGGAGAGAAAGCGAAAAGCGACATCGTGCTGGACTTTTCCGGCGATCCGGCCCAGGCGACCGAGACCAACCCTTACGTGATGAACATTGTCGAAAAAGTCACGGCCCACAAGCTGCAAACGCGCGCGCTGGATGAGGCCGCGCTGGGCAACATCGCCGGGGCCACGCAAAAGCTGCGCGCCGCCGCCACCCGCCTGCTGGAACTGGGCGAAGACGAACTGGCTCAGACCGCAATGAGCGAAGCCGAGCGGTTGGAGCAAGGCGAGGATCTCTCGTCCCAAGGGGCCAAGAAACTCCGCTACGCGACGCGCAAATTGACACAGAAACTGGATGATCTGTAAATTGCAGACCTTAGAGGAGGGATATTATGCCTGCATGTCCAAATTGTGGTTCACAACAACCAGATGGAGCCGCCTTCTGTGATGAGTGTGGCGCCAAACTGGAAAGCCTGGCGCCGGCAGCGCCGCCTCCTGCCGCCCCACCCGCCCAGCCTGTCCCCACTGCGCTGGCCGCCAACTGCCCCGTCTGCGGCGCGGCGGTGACGCCTGGCGAGTCCTTCTGCGATAGCTGCGGCGCAGCGTTGGGCCAGGCAGCGCCGGCCCCACCGCCGGCCGCCGCACCCGCTCCCCCTCCAGTCCCCGCTCCCACACCACCGCCGGACGCCGCACCGACCTGCTCTAACTGCGGAGCCCAACTGGAACCGGGCAGCCTCTTTTGCGACATGTGCGGTTCGCCCGTGAGCGTACCCGCGCCCGCGCCCAGCCCTGCACCCGCGCCCAGCCCTGCACCCGCGCCCGCGCCCAGCCCTGTACCTGTGCCCGCGCCCACACCAGTCCAGCCGCCCGCGCCCACCCCGCCTATGCCCACGCCGCCGGTAGCCCCAGCCCCTCCTCCAGCCTATCCATCGCCGGCCGGCATCCAGGGGCGACTGCTAGTTCAAGACACCAACACCACACTCTCCTTCCCACCCGGCAAGACCGAGCTCATCGTCGGGCGAGAGGACCCGGTCAGCGGCGTCTTTCCGGAGATTGACCTGACCGATCACGGCGGGGACGAAGGCGGCGTCTCTCGGCGACACGCCCGCATCTTTGTTCAGGGCATGCAGACCCTCGTCGAAGACCTGAACAGCACCAACTACACCTACGTCAACAAACAGAGACTGACGCCCGGGCAGCCACACCCGCTCAACGACGGCGACGAAGTGCGCTTCGGACGGGTGAAACTCAGTTACCATTCTGCGTAATACGTAAAATCGGTATCTTTTCAAAAAGCAGGGGCCGGAATGCCGTTCCGTCCTACGTCACTCGCGAATCATTGAGAAGTCAACATGTTCCTTGGCACACCACCAAGGACGAAAATGGTCAATGTAAGTTTATTGTCTAGGTAGATACCAAAATTACGTAAGCGTAAAGAACCACTCTAACCTGAGAGGAAACTCGCACGGCAAGAAGCGCGAGAGGAAACATAATATGACACTCACAACTGGCCAAATGCTACAAGACCGCTACCGTATCGCCTCTCTACTGGGGCAGGGAGGAATGGGCGCAGTCTATCGCGCCTGGGACACGCGTCTAGACATCGCCGTCGCCCTCAAAGAGATGGTGCCCCAACCGGACTTGGACTCCCAAACTTTGACACAACTGCGTCAGCAGTTTCAACAAGAGGCACAAATCATGGCCCGCCTGACCCATCCCCACCTGGTGCGAGTCGGTGATTTTTTCCAGGAGAGAGGCAACGCCTATCTGGTGATGGACTTTGTCGAAGGGGAGAACCTGTCACAACTCATCAAACGAGAGGGAGCACTATCAGAAGAGCAGGTGTTGGAATGGGCGGGGCAGCTTTTGGACGCACTGGCCTACTGCCACAGCCAGGGTATCATTCACCGCGACGTGAAGCCGCAGAACGTCATCGTTCGGCCAGACAGACGGGCCGTATTAGTGGACTTTGGCCTGGTCAAGCTGTGGGATCCCAACGATCCCCGCACCAAGACCGCGATGCGCGGGATGGGCACGCCGGAGTATGCTCCACCGGAGCAATACGAAGTCAAAGCGGGGCACACCGATGGACGCAGCGACATCTATGGCCTGGGGGCGACGCTTTACCACACTCTGACCGGCAAGGCGCCGCCGACGGCGACACTGCGCATGGCAGACCCGGAGCAATTCCTGCCGCCGCGACTAGTAGCACCGGGGGTCAGCAAACAGACCGAGACAGCGTTGATAAAGTCGTTAGAGTTGGTCCGTTCGCAGCGCTGGCAGAGCGCGGCGGAGATGGCACAAGGCCTGGGACTGTCCATTCGGGCCTGGGGTAAAGAAGTGACTGAGCAAATTGCTCCTCCCTCATCGGGGCGAGGGGGTACGCGCGTGATGGAAAAAAGCGCCCAGGCCCGGCCTGCCCCTCGTCGTACCGGAATTCCTTTCTGGGGCTGGGCGATAGGGGGACTGGCCGTATTAGCAATGATAGGATTGGCGCTGGGGGTAGGAGCCGTAATGATCGGGCTGCCGGGCAAATTCGGTCTCTCCCAACCCACTCCGACAGTCGTGGCAACAGTCCCCCTTGCCGTTCCTACGGCAGAGGAAACAACCACACCATCCCCATCCCCATCCCCGTCTCCTTCTCCTTCGCCGGCGGCTACAGCGACGCCCACACCCACCGGGCCGCCCACCGATACACCGACGTCGGCGCCGACAGCCACGCCCACGCCTCGCCCGGTCACGCCGACTCCGGTTCCCGTCGTCCCACCGACCTTGACGGCCCCGAATCAAGGAGGCACGTACGGAAGCCCCATCACCTTCCAATGGGCCGGTTCGCTGGGAGCAGGCCAGACCTACCAGGTCACGGCCTATCACACCGGAAGCGGCCATACGCTTCAGAGCGGCTTGCTGACAACCCCAACCTGGACCACCGATCTGCCTGGTGACAAGTTCGGCGAGTGGCGCTGGTATGTCTCGGTGCTCAGAGGCGACAGCGCAGCGGCTACCTCGTCCGAATGGACATTCTGGTTTGACCCACATCCCGGTGGCAACGGTGATGGCGGCGGTGGTGGTGGTGGTGGTGATGATGGCGGTGAGAATACACCGGCACCGCCGTAGGGCAGGTACACCATAGTTTACTTCGTTCTCAACAGGCCAGAATCTTGGATTCTAGTTAGGAACACGAGGAGTAAGAAATGAAAAAGTCCATATTACTTGTCACAGCCGGAATGTTGTTGATCGGCTTAACGTTAGCGCGGAACGCCTTGGGGGCAAAGCCATTGCCTCTGCCAACCAATACACCTGTCCCAGTAGAAGATGTTCAATCCATCATCAGCCAGGTACCATCGTCGTTGAATGAACAAGATACACCGAACCTAGCACACTCGGGAGACACAGCCGCCGACCAACTGATGCAGGGCGACATCCAGATTCGGCAAGCGCTGCTGCAACACGCCGAGGCTATGCGCCAGGCGGGGGTGCGTTTCTCAGCGACGAACTTTGGAACAGAAATCGCCAGAAGCGTATCACCCCAATCTCCATCAGCAGAGACGTGCCGAAATATGCTCCTGAACTCCCAGATGGACGTCACAGAATTCGGCGACGGAACCGGTACAATAGATTACTGGACAATCATGGACCAGAAAGTATACTACGACAACGACCCAGAATACTACAATTCGCCGTACCACTCTCTGGTCATGGTAGACGAGACCGATGGATCGGATACGGTTATCCTTGATGCCGACACAGACCGGGATGCGTTTGGGCAAGGGTTCCAGGCTCCCAGCAATTTGACCTTCCTCCAAATCTCGTACAGCAGACGGTATAGCAATGAGAATGACGACGACGATGCCAGTTACGTTTTGTGGACGTTGGACAACGATGGTTACCTGGACGAGATAGTAGACCTCTGGTACATTGGCTCAGGAACGGGTTGGGACGATCGCTATTCGGCGCCGCTGTCCACCAGCGGTTTAGCCCAGGCGTCTGGCAAGCCCCTTGCGCTCGCATTCTACCTGATCAGCGACAGGACGTCCCCAAGCGAGGTCATCTGGTTGGACGACGCACAGGTGGAGTTATGCTACACGACGGGCGCGAACAAGGTCTATCTACCTCTCACAATAAGGCAGCCGGCGTGGACGGGTCCTGTTTGCTCACCTTACGAACCGGATTCAGCAACCCAACGCGGAGCTACCAGGATAGATGCTGTTTGTGATGGCTCATTCAGCGCCACAGACATCAAGGACTACTACTCGCTGACTTTGGATGGCGTGAGGAACATTCGCCTGAGACTGTACGATCTTCCATCCGGCACCAACTGGGATGCTATGATTTACGAGGACGCCAGCGATTATCCACTGGCCTGCCACATCGCCACCGTTGGCGACCAGGACAAGTACAAGGATTGCACCCTGAATGCCAGCAAGAGTTACTTTGTCCTCGTGAGCGCAGGCACAGCGCCAGGCAAAGGCAGCGACACTTATCATATGTCCGTTGAAGAACGATAGACAGACGGGGTGCGTTCGGTTCGACCAAGAATTGAGAACAGATGGCAGGGAGGTGCAGGCCGGTGCAGCACACCCTGAGCCCGCCATTCCGAGCAGCAGCGGCACAATCAGCCTAGAGAGCTACACTGCGATGGACGCAGGTCCGGACCCGCCAGGCCACGCCCGGCGAGTACAGCGGTGCTCGTGCAGTTGCCTGCTACGACACTTGTGTCCACGAGTGAATCATTATGCCATCCGCTTCCTCTCTCGCCTCGACCGAAGGGATGTACAAGGTCTGACCTTCTCCCCCGACGGAACCGGCAACGCCGTGCACCGGTGACCAGTGTCCGACGGTATGCTCGTGCGCGTTGGATGGGCGCGTGGCAGCCTCACTCGCTTGTAGTTGGCTTCGTGGCGGAGGCCCTTTCCCACGCCCACCCGACGGCTGAACCGCAAACCGTCGAGCAACTTCAACAAGGACACAGTATGAACCGACAACGTAGGAAGAACAAGCCTATGGACACAACGACTTTGATTTTGAGCGCCGTTGCAGTGCTACTGCTGACAATAGCCTTTTCGCGACAGCGTGACTTGCCACTATTGGACTACTAACTGCTGGGCGTACGCTGTGGCGCAACCTGCCCATATTGCTGCTGGGCTTTGTGATAGCAGGTCTGGTCCAGGTCCTCGTTCCTCAAGAAGTGATCTCGCGCTGGCTGGGCACCCAGACTGGGGTCAAGGGCGTCTTTATCGCTTGCGTGGCCGGTGGGCTGATGCCTGGCGCGCCATACGCCGTCTTTCCCCTTGCAGCGGTGTTGCATCAGTCTGGGGCAGGTCTGGGCGCGGTAGTGGGCTTTCTCTCAGCTTGCGCTATGGTCAGTGTCGCGTCTACCCGTAGAAATCGCCCTGGTTGATCCCAAGGTAGCCCTCATCCGTTATGGTATTACGTTTGTCGTTCCGCCCATTTCAGGGCTTTTGGCCAACCTCCTTACTGCGCTACTGTGAAGAACGGTGTTTACCTGTCTCTCGGGAGGTAGGCGTTCAAAAGACGTGGATGAATTGTGAAGGAAACCAAAGAACAGCTGATCGCCGTTTGTGGCCTCGAATGCGCTACCAACTGACCATCCCCGCCCGCGTCAATATCCTCGGCAACCCCTCCGACGCCACCGAGGGAGACCACGCCACTATCTCGGCCGCCATTGACACCTACGCCGGAGCCAGCGTCGAGCCGGCCGAGAGGCTGGCGCTGGAGATGATCACCCCTGAGGGCCAAACTCTGGTCCGCCAGACCTTGCACACCCCCCCACCCTACCCCTACGACGGCAAGCTCGACCTGCTGAAGGGAGCCATCAACCGCTTACACACCTACAGCCCTCAACTCCGCCGGCGGATGGCGGAGCGCGGCGGCGTGCGTATCGCCGCCTGGACCGAGGTGCCGCGCCAATCCGGGCTGGGGGGTTCTTCGTTGCTGGTGCTGTTGGCGCTGGCGGGCCTGCGCGCCCGCTACGAGCTCGACCCGCACGTCCACAACGACTATGTGCTGGCCGAACTGTGCCAGCGCGTCGAGGCGCGCGAGCTGGGCATCACGTGCGGCTACGCCGACCGGTACGTGCCCCTCTTTGGCGGGTTGGCCTACCTGGACTATCGCGGCAAGCTCCACCAGAAACCTCTAGGTGATGAACCCTTTGCCACCTACGAGCGTCTCGACGCCTGGGCGCCAGACCTGCCGCTCGTCATCGCCTCCACCGGCATCGCGCGCGATTCGGGCGACGTGCACGGCGTGATGCGCGGTCGCTACCTGGAGGAACAGGCCAGCTATGAGCGCGGCGCTCCCAAGCCCTTTATGATCGAGGTGATGGAGCGAGTGGGGGCCACCGCCTGGCGCGGCAAGATGGCGCTTTTGCGCGGGGATTGGACCGAGTTCGGGCGGCTGATGGGAGAAAACCACCGCCTGGTGGACGAGATGATGAACTACTGCGGCCTTTCGGACGGGGCAGGAGCGGCCAACAACACGCTCATCTCGGCGGCGCTGGAGGCCGGCGCACTGGGGGCCAAACTGACCGGCGCAGGAGGTGGAGGCTCCGTCTTTGCTCTGGCCCAAGCGGGCCGCGAGGAGGAACTGGTTGACGCACTGCGCGCCGCCGCCGCCGACGTGGGGCTAGAGAGAGCACAAGTGTGGCGAGCACGGGTGGATCGGGACGGCCTGCGGATAGAGATGGCGGATTGACTGGAGCGAAGCAAAACGGCGCCAGGGGGCTTGCCCTGACGCCGTCCGTCCTGTCGGATTCTTCCACGCTACAACCCAGGCATGGTGCGTTTGAGGATCTCGTACTGCTCCAATGCCTGTCCCGCCCCCAAGGCCACGCAAGCGACGGGCGCGTTGGCCGTATAAGTCGGCACCCCCGTCTCGCGCGCGATCAACTCGTCTATCTTGCGCAACAGCGCCCCGCCGCCGAGCAAAACCATACCCCGGTCAATGATGTCTGACGATAGTTCCGGCGGTGTCTTTTCCAACACGGATCGAATCACCGAGATCACCGCCGCTAGAGGCTCGGTGAGCGCCTCGGTCACTTCCTCGGAATTGACAGTGATGGTGCGCGGCAATCCGGCGACCTGATCCCGGCCCTGCACCTCCATCGTTAGCTCTTCCTCCAGGGGCAGCGCAGAGCCAATGTTGATCTTGATCGCCTCCGCCGTCGGCTGGCCGATCATCAGGTTGAACTTGCGGCGCACATAGGCCGCAATTGCTTCATCCATACGCAGACCGCCGATGCGGATCGAGTTTGCCACCACGATCCCGTTCATGGCAAAGACGGCCGCCTCCGTCGCGCCCCCACCCAGGTCCACGACCATAGTGCCGGCGGGCGTGCCAATCGGCAAGCCAGCCCCCAGCGCTCCGGCCATAGGCTCCGGTATCAGGTGCGCCCGGCTGGCGCCCGCCTCCATCGCCGCCTTTCGCACCGCCCGCTTTTCCACGCTCGTCACTCCGTAGGGCACGCTGATCATCACGCGCGGCTTGAACAGACCCAATCCCCCGGCAGCCTTGCGAATAAAGTACTCTAACATCCTCCTGGTCACTTGGTAATCCGCAATGACGCCGTCACGCAATGGCCGCACCACCTCGATTGCGCCGGGCGTGCGGCCGAGCATGGCTTTGGCCTCCTCGCCCACTGCCATGATCTTGTACTCGTCGGCCGAGATAGCAACAACCGATGGTTCCTGCAGAACGATCCCCCGCCCCCGCACGTTCACCAGTACGTTGACGGTGCCCAGGTCAATCCCCAGTTGCTTTCCAAACATTCAGGTTCCCCTCGCCCTACTCGCCATCGCCCGCCCCCGAATACGAAGGGGGAACTGGCCGGCGCCGGCGACGTCGCGCCACCTTGAGCCGCACCCGCGAGCGCCGCAGCGCCAACTCGGTCAAGCGCCGTTCCTCGGGCGGAGCCTTACTCAGCAACTCTAACGCGCGCTGGCGCGCTGCTTCCGCTCGCGCGGCATCAATCTCGTCGGCCCGCTCGGCTACGTCGGCCAGGACGATCACCTCGTCGGGCAAGACGTGCATAAAGCCGCCGTGAATGGCAAAGTAGTACTCCTCCGCCCCTGCCCTGGCGCACAGTTCTCCCTCTGCCAACTCGGTAATCAACGACGCGTGATGGGGCAGGATGCCCAACTGTCCGTCAACGCCCGGAGCCAGAACAATGTCCGCTTCGCCGCTGTATAGCTCCCGCTCTGGAGAGACGATGGTCAATTTTAAGCCAGTCACACACACCCCCCGACTAGGCCGCCTGCATCTGCCGCGCCTTTTCCACCACCTCGTCAATCGTTCCTACGTAACTGAATGCGTCTTCGGGCAGGTCATCGTGCTTGCCTTCCAGAATCTCGCGGAAACCGCGCACCGTGTCGGCGATGGAGACGTAGCGACCGGCTTGACCAGTGTACCGCTCGGCGACGAACATCGGCTGGGAGAAGAATTTCTCGACCCGCCGCGCCCGGTGCACGGCCAATTTGTCATCTTCCGAAAGTTCGTCAATGCCCAGGATGGCGATGATGTCCTGCAGATCCTTGTACCGCTGAAGCACCTCCTGAACCTCACGAGCAGTGTTATAGTGCGCCTCCCCGACGATATTCGGGTCGAGAATACGTGAAGAAGAGGTCAGTGGATCCACGGCCGGGTAGATGCCCTTCTCGACGATGGCCCGCTCCAGCGCGATGGTCGCGTCCAGGTGGGCAAAAGTCGTCACGGGGCCGGGGTCCGAGTAATCGTCGGCCGGCACGTAGACCGCCTGCATCGAGGTGATGGAACCTCGCTTGGTGCTGGTGATGCGTTCCTGTAGCTCGCCCATATCAGTGCCCAGCGTGGGCTGGTAGCCGACCGCACTGGGCATACGCCCCAGGAGCGCCGACACTTCCATCCCGGCCATCACAAAGCGGTAGATATTGTCTATGAACAGGAGCACATCCCTGCCCTGGTCGCGGAAGTACTCGGCCTGGGTCACGCCCGTCAGCCCGACGCGGAAGCGCACGCCCGGCGGCTCGTTCATCTGCCCAAAAACCATCACCGTCCGATCAATCACGCCCATCTCACTCAGCGTGTGGTAGAACTCGGTACCCTCACGGCTGCGCTCCCCTACACCGGCAAAGACAGAGACACCTTCGTGGTACTCGGCCATCGTGTACATCAGTTCGGTGACGATGATGGTCTTGCCGACGCCGGCTCCGCCAAAGACACCCGTCTTTCCGCCTCGGGTGAAGGGGGCCACCAGGTCAATCACCTTCAGGCCGGTCTCGTGAAACACGCTCTGGGTGGATTGCTCCTCGAAGGAAGGAGCCAGGCGGTGGATGGGGGAATACTCGGCCGCTTCTACCGCTCCTTGGCCGTCAATCGGCTGGCCCAGGGCATTGAACAAGCGACCCAGAGTGCTCTCTCCAACCGGCACAGAGATAGGTTGCCCGGTATTGACGACGGACATTCCGCGCTGCAACCCATCGGTAGTGTCCATAGCCACGCAGCGCACCCAGTTATTGGGCAATTGCTGCTCCACCTCTAGTACCATTTTCCGCCCATCAACGGGCACCTCGAGGGCAGTGTAAATTTCTGGCAAATGCTCCGGTGGAAACACCACGTCCACCACAGCGCCTTTGATCTGTACAATTCGACCTGTTGCTGTGCTGCTCATAGGATTCGTTCTCCTGATTCTCTATTCCTTCCCTCTATCAACGGCCTCAACACCTATGCAGCCCTGGCCAGCGCCTGCTCCAACGCCTCCGCTCCACCCGCAATGTCCAACAATTCACGGGTGATGGCCCGCTGGCGAGCCTTGTTGTAAACCAGGGTCAGGTCATCAACCAACCCGGCTGCGTTCTCGGTCGCGTTGCGCATGGCGACCATGCGGGCCGCGAACTCGCTGGCGTGCGCCTCCAGTGCCGCCTGGTAAACCTGCAGCTCGGTAAAGCGGGGCAGGATCGCGTCCAGGACGGTGGAGGCGTCAGGCTCGTAGATGTACTCTGTAACTTGCGCCGGGCGCACGTCCACCAGGTACTCTCGCATCGCCTGCTCACCCTCGAGGGGTGAGGCAAAGTCAGTGGGGCAAAGAGGAAGCAACCTTTGAACAACGGGGCGCTGCACCAGCATGTTGACAAAGTCGGTGCGGGACAGATAGACTTCGTCCACTCGCTCTTCCAAGAACTCGTCAATAGCAGTACGGGCGATGGCAGAGACGTCGGCCAGGCCTGGCACCGCCGGCAGGTCGTGAAACTCGGCCATGATCTCTGCGCCCGCGCGCCACAGCATATCCCGGCCGCGGCGCCCAACGGTGATATAGCAGGCTGGCAACCCCCGTCTGGCGACAAAATCCTGGGCAGCCCGCGTGACGTTTTGGTTGTACGCCCCACACAGTCCCCGGTCGCCGGCCACGAGAACGACCAGGATGCGCTGCACCTCTGTCCTACGCGCCAACAAAGGGTGCAAGCTCTCATCCGTGGCTGTGCCCAGGTTGACGATGACTTCCCAAGCCGCACTGGCGTAAGGGCGCGTCGCCAGAGCAGCCACCTGCGCCTTGCGCACATTCGAGGCAGCGACGGCCTGCAACGCCCGCGTCACCTGCCCCAGATTACGGACGGATTGGATGCGCCGGCGAATCTCACGCGCTGTCGCCACTGCTCATCTCCTCACTTGACTCGCCCTGCACGTCCCATGCTCGGTTAAATTCCTCCAGCGCGGCCTTTAGCTCTTCCTCGGTCTCCTCCGTGATCTTTCCCTGCGCGGCGATGGCGGCTCCTATCGCGGGGTGTTTCGCGCGCATAGAGGCGAGCATGTCCTGCTCGTACTGGCGCATTTTATCCAGCGGCACGGCGTCGCAAAAGCCGTGCGTTCCGGCGTAGATCATCATCACCTGCTCTTCCAAAGGCGCCGGTTCGTACTGCGGCTGTTTGAGTATCTCGGTCAGCCGGCGGCCTCGCTCCAAACGACGCTGTGTGGATTCGTCCAGGTCGGAGCCAAACTGGGCAAAGGCAGCCAGTTCGCGGAACTGGGCCATCTCCAGCCGCAGCCGTCCGGCCACCTGCTTCATCGCCTCGGTCTGCGCGTCACCACCCACGCGGGAGACAGAGACGCCCACGTTCATCGCCGGGCGGATGCCGGCGTTGAACAGGTCTCCCTCCAAATAAATCTGGCCGTCGGTGATGGAGATGACGTTGGTGGGAATGTAGGTGGCAATATCACCCAACTGGGTCTCGACGATGGGGAGTGCGGTCAGGCTACCACCTCCCCGGTCATCGCGCAGCCGGGCCGCTCGCTCCAACAAGCGCGAGTGCAAGTAGAAAACGTCGCCGGGGTAAGCCTCACGGCCGGGGGGGCGGCGCAGCAGGAGGCTGACCTGCCGGTAAGCCCAAGCGTGCTTGGTCAGATCGTCGTAGATGACGAGCGCGTTCCGGCCCTGCTCCATAAACTCCTCACCTATCGCGCAACCGGTGTAGGGGGCGATGTATTGCAGGGCCGCCGGTTCCGAGGCCGACGCGACGACGACGATGGTGTTATCCAGCGCCCCATACCGCTCCAGCGTCGCCACCACCTGGGCCACCTGCCCCTTCCTCTGACCGATAGCCACATAGATGCAGATCAGGTCCTTGTCCCGCTGATTGATGATTGTATCCAGCGCGATGGCGGTCTTGCCAGTCTGTCGGTCGCCGATGATCAACTCACGCTGGCCCCGCCCGATGGGCGTCATCGAGTCCACCGCCTTGATACCGGTCTGCACCGGTGTATCCACGTTTTGCCGCTCAACCACACCCGGCGCGATGCGCTCAATGGGACGGTAGCGGTCGGCGACGACGGGCCCCTTTCCATCCACAGGCTGGCCCAAAGCGTCCACTACACGGCCCAGAAGCCCATCCCCCACAGGAACAGAGACGACGCGCCCCGTGCCCCTCACAGTCTGGCCCTCCTCGATCTCTGCATAGTCACCCGTGATGATGATACCGACGCTATCCACTTCCAGGTTGAAGGCGATGCCCGGGGCGCCGCCCTCAAACTCGACCAGTTCGTTCATCAGCACGTTGGCCAGCCCCGAAGCCCGTGCAATCCCGTCGCCTACCTCGATGACGGTGCCAACATCCACCGTCTCGACAACCGGCTGAAACTCCTCGATCTGTTCTTGTAACGTGGTTGCCAAATCTTGCAAGATATCACGGGTCTGGATCATAGTCTACCTCTCATTGTATAGCACAAGCCTAATCGCTGCTAGCGAGAACACAACTTTAGAATGATACACGATTTTGAAAAATTTGTCCAGTGGATAACATCTTGGTGATTACCCACAAGTATGCAGGTTTCTATTCGAGGTGATCGTTTTTTCACCACAGAGGCACGGAGGACGCTGAGATAGGACATTTTTGTGTTTTCTCTGTGCTCTCTGTGTCTCTGTGGTGAGATGTGGGCAATCACCAGGATAACGTCGCCGTTTGGCCGTTCGCCGCGATTTGCACTCAATTCAGGGATAAAGTATAATGTGGTCGTTCCAAGCCACAGCATGGGAAGGGAGAATATAGTAGTTGGTGGCAGATTACACAATCCTGCTCGTAGAGGGCAGGAAGCCCGCGGCAGAGTATTTGGCTCCTGCTCTGACCGCTCAAGGGTACAATATCAACACAGCCCGCACACGCAGGAATGCTCTAGCCACAGTACAGGAGCATGCCCCTGCGGTGATAGTGTTGGATTCTCCCTCACTGCGCTTCAGTCACCAACGATTCTGTAAAACCTTGCGAGACGCCAACCTCGAAATCCCAGTGCTGCTGTTGCTACCGAAGGGCGAAAAGATTGGCCGCAGCACAGGCGCGCGCGCTCATTTGCGCTACCCCTTTTCCACCAAGAAATTAGCGCACCACATAGATAGGCTTCTACCCGCCCCCGACGAAACCGTGCTTAAAGTGGGCGAAATAACTCTCGACATCGAACATCGCTACGTCATCCAAGGCAAACGCGAAAGCCACTTAACTCCCAAACAAGCCCTGCTCTTGGAAACCTTCATGCGTCACCCCGGAGAGATTTTGTCGCGCGCCTTTTTGATGAAGCAAGTATGGGACACCGACTATCTGGATGACACGCGCACCCTCGACGTTCACATCCATTGGGTGCGCAAGGCAATCGAAAAAGACCACAAATCACCCGTATACTTGCAGACAGTCCGTAAAAAGGGATATTGCCTGGAAGTGCCGGAAAAAGAGTAGCGCAGCAGATTTGCCCAAATCCAACTTTGTGGTACAATCGTATTGAGTTTGACCCTAATCACACACGTCTCTAGACCAGTGAGGGCGTGCCGGGCGAACAGCCTCCCGGACCCTCAGTGGGGTGACAGAGACGGAGGACAAAACGATAACAAGGAGGTTCCTCTATGGCTGTCGTTTCCATGAAAGCGCTCCTGGAAACAGGAGTGCACTTCGGCCACCGCCCTCAGCGTTGGAATCCGAAGATGAAGCCCTATATTTTTACCGAGCGCAATGGGGTGCACATTATAGACCTGCAACAAACCATTGTCGCACTGAACACAGCCTGTAGGCTGGTTCAGGAGACAACTGCCGCTGGCGGGACAGTGCTCTTTGTCGGCACAAAGCAACAAGCCCAGGAAACTATTGCTTACGAAGCGCAACGTTGCGGAATGCCATACGTCAATCAGCGCTGGCTGGGCGGCACACTGACCAACTGGAGCACCATCCGCAAACGCATTGACTATCTGCTCAACCTGGAGGCCCGCCGCGACCGGGGTGATTTCGAACGGTTGACGAAAAAGGAAGCACTGGGCCTGCAACGCCAGATAGAGAAACTCAACAGTCGGTTAGGCGGCATCAGGGAAATGCGTGATGTCCCAGATATGCTCTTTATCACGGACGTGCGCCGGGAAACCACCGCCGTCAAAGAGGCGAACAAGCTGGGCATCCCCATCGTCGCCATGGTTGACACCAACTGTGATCCGGATCCCATAGACTATTTGATCCCGGCCAACGACGACGCCATCCGCGCCATCAAGTTGATCACCTCAAAAATAGCCGATGCCGTGCTGGAGGGAATCGCTCAACGGAAGGGCCAGGAACAAGTCCCCGAGGTCGAAGAAATCGAGATCGAGGACGAAAAGTACCTCAGCGCCGCCACCCTGGCTCGCTTGAAGGAACTGACCTTCGAAGAGGATAAAGAGGGAGCCGAGTTAGCCGCAGAGCCAACCGGCGCGGAAGCAGAGACCATGGTGGAGAAAGCGCAGGCTGAAGTGACTTTGGAAGAACCTGCGACAGAGAACGTGGAAGAGCCAGAAGCCTAGCGACTGACACCTTTGGATGACAGGGAGAACAACATTGAAAATCACCACCGAAATGATCAAGGAACTACGGCAGGCAACCAGCGCCGGCCTATTGGACTGCCGTGAGGCGCTGGAGGCCTGCGAGGGTGACTTTGACGAGGCCGTCGTCTACTTGAGAGAGAAAGGACTGGCCTCAGTCGCCAAAAAGTCTGGACGCAAGGCTTCCGAGGGAACGATAGAAGCATACGTCCACAGCGACAACACCGGCAACCGCATGGCCGTGATGTTGGAACTGAACTGCGAGACCGACTTTGTCGCCAAAACCGATGACTTTAAGAACCTGGCTCACGACCTGGCGCTGCACATTGCCTTTGGCGCGCCAAGCTATATGACCCGTAAAGATGTGCCCGAGCAAGTGATCGAGAGCGCAAGAACCGACTATCGTGCCCAGGCTTTGGAAGAAGGCAAGCCCGAAAACGTCGTGGCCCGCATCGTTGATGGACGGCTGGAGAAATTCTACCAGCAAGTGTGCCTGATGGAACAGTCCTTTGTAAAAGACGAAGATAAAACTATAGAGCACCTGATCAACGACGCTATCGCCAAACTGGGTGAGAACATTGTCCTGCGCCGCTTTGTGCGTTACGAAGTAGGAGAAGGCCTGTAGAAGTATGGCTGCCGCGTACAAACGGATCCTGCTAAAACTGGGCGGCGAGTCACTGGCCGGGCCGGGGGGCTTTGGTATCAGCCCTCACATGGCGGAAGAGATCGCGGCCAAGGTATCGGCCGTGCGCGACCTCGAGGTGGAGATCGCTATCGTCATGGGAGCGGGCAACATCTGGCGCGGGCGGGACGGCCTAGAGCACGGAATGGACCGAGCTACAGCCGACCACATGGGTATGCTGGCAACTGTGATGAATGCCCTCGCCCTGGCCGACGCCCTGGAGCGCGTGGGAATCGCCCCTCGCGTGCAGACGGCCATAGAAATGCGGGCCATTGCCGAACCATACATCCGCCTGAAGGCGATCCGCCACCTGGAAAAGGGACGCCTGGTCATCATCGGGGGTGGGACAGGCAACCCTTACTTTACCACCGATACGGCGGCCGCACTCAGGGCAGTGGAGATCAATGCCGACCTGCTGATCAAGGCCACCAAAGTGGATGGCGTCTACACCGATGATCCACACGAAAACCCCAATGCCGAGCGATTCAATCACCTCTCCTACATGCAGGCCCTAGAACTGCGGTTAGGCGTGATGGATGCCACGGCCATCTCGCTGTGCATGGAAAACGACCTGCCGATCCTCGTGCTCAACCTATGGCAGCCCCACAGCCTGGAGAGAGCTGTGCAAAGAGAAGAAATAGGAACTCTGATCTCTCAATGACCATGGTAAAAGACCTGCTGCGCGAAACCGAGAGCAACATGCGCAAAGCCATCGAGGCGTTGGAGGGGGATCTGCGCGGCTTGCGCGCAGGACGAGCTTCCCCGGCGTTGGTGGAACGAGTAGTGGTGGAATACTACGGGACGCCTACACCTCTCAAGCAATTGGCCGTCATATCTGCGCCGGAACCCCAACTGCTCACCATCCGCCCTTACGATCCAGGCTCGCTGGGCGATATTGAGCGGGCCATCCTCAAATCTGAGTTAGGACTCACCCCCTCCAACGACGGGCGGATCATTCGCCTCCCCATCCCACGCCTGACAGAGAAACGACGCCAGGAACTGGCTAAACTAGTGCGCCAGCGCGTCGAGGAAGGAAAAGTATCGTTACGAAACATTCGCCGCGAGACAATGAATGACCTGCGCGAATTCGAGAAGGAAAAAATTATCCCCGAAGACGACTTTTACCGCGGCAAGGACGATCTTCAAGACCTCACCGATCAGTACACCGAGCTGATGGACGAGATTAACTCCCGTAAACAACAAGAAATTCTGGCAGGGTAAACTTCGCTCAAAATCACATTTGGGGCGCTGCCTCTCAGACAATCTACAATAATGCCCTCTCAATCACAGAACAAGCGGTATTCTCCTCTGGAGCAAATACCCCACCACGTCGCCATCATCATGGATGGCAATGGTCGCTGGGCGCAGGCGCGAGGCCTACCTCGGCTGGCCGGACATCGCGCTGGGACAGAGAACCTACGACGTGTGTTAAGGGCGACGGTCGAATTCGGCGTCCAAGTCCTGACCCTCTACGCCTTCTCGACAGAAAACTGGGGGCGTCCCAAGAGCGAAGTCCAAGGCCTGCTATCCATCTTTGAACGAATGATTGACCGCGAGTTATCAGAACTGCACGAGGAGGGCGTCCAACTGCGCCATATCGGCCGGTTGGAGCACATCCCTGCAAGATTCCAGCGTAAAATCCTGAACGCTGTCGCACTGACCAAGGACAACCAACGACTAATCCTCAACGTAGCCTTCGACTACGGCGGGCGGGCGGAGCTGGTGAACGCGATACGCCGCATCATTACAGACGGTGTGCCGGCGGAGCAAGTAGACGAATCGCTCGTCAGCAACTATCTCTATACGGCCGGCTGCCCCGATCCCGACCTGATAATTCGCACCAGTGGAGAGATGCGACTCAGCAACTTTCTCATCTGGCAAGCCGCGTATGCCGAAATCTATACGACTCCCATCCTATGGCCCGATTTCGATAAAGACGAACTATACCAAGCACTGCAAGCCTACAACAAACGGGAGCGCCGTTTTGGTCTGGCAACCGAGTAAGAACATAAAACGCATCAGGGCAAAAGTCGCACGTGGAACAGCAGACTTTGCGGTCTGCTGGCAGGCCCGAAAGCCTGCCCCACGCTTCACCCTTACCACAATGGCATAAACCCACCCCAGAACCATATAGTGAGCAACCTTCCAATCGTCGAGCCGGACACTTCCGACCTATGCTGCGCACACGCTTTCTCAGCGCTATCGTCCTGATCCCAATAGTATTCTGGTGCATCTACCTGGGCGCGTGGCCTTTCCTGATCCTGGTGACGTTGCTGCTGACGCTGGCAGAGATAGAGTTTTGCCAACTGATGACCCGGGGCGGCTTTCGCCCCACTGCAATATTTGGGCTTGGAATGGTGTGGCTGCTCCTGATGGACGCCCAGTTAAACACACTCTTTCCGACACTAGATTTGCTGCGCCCTGGCATGGTACTGCTCGTGATAGGCTCCCTTGGCTGGCAAATGTTTCACCGCCAAAGCTCCCCGGTGACCGACTGGGCGCTGACAGTCACCGGAGGCCTCTATCTGGGGCTGTGCGGGGCTTCCCTGATCGCATTGCGCAGCTTGCAACCCGATGGACTCTGGTGGACGGTGACCACTATACCGGCCATCATGTTCGCCGACAGCGGCGCATTCTTCTTTGGGCGAGCGTGGGGACGACACAAACTGGCCCCAACGCTAAGCCCCGGCAAAACGTGGGAAGGATACGTGGCGGGCGTGATAGTCGGCGGACTGTTGACCTACCTGTTAGCCTCCCTCTGGCACTGGGCAGGGGCGGCAACCACTACCAGCGCGCACGGCCTGACTCTGGGGATACTGATAGCCATCTTTGCCCCACTGGGCGATCTGGCCGTCTCAATGATAAAACGACAGGTCGGCGCCAAAGACAGCGGTGTCATCATCCCCGGGCACGGCGGAGCGTTGGATCGAGTTGACAGCGTCCTCTGGGCAGCCGTGATTGGATACTATTACGTACAGATGTTCGTGCCTCAATAGCACACAACCACCAGCAAAAAAGAGCGACGACAAATCATGCCTGACAAAATCATCACCATAGAACGGCACATCGTGGAGCAGCAAAGGGCCTTCCCAGAGGCAACCGGTGTGTTATCCAATCTGCTGTACGACATTGCCCTGGCGGCCAAAATCATCGCCCGCGAGACCACCCGCGCCGGCTTGGCCGAAATCCTGGGCCTGGCGGGTAAGGTGAACGTCCAGGGCGAGCAGCAGATGAAACTGGACGTCTTTGCCAACGAAATAATAATCCGTATGAACAACTACACCGGCCGGCTGGCAGTAATGGCCTCAGAGGAAATGGAAGACATCGTCACTATACCGGAGGAATACGGATTCGGCAAATACGTGGCCGTCTTTGACCCCCTCGACGGCTCGTCTAACATTGACGTCAACGTCAGCATCGGCACCATCTTTGGCATCTACCGTCGTCTGAGCACAAAAGGGCCAGGCACGTTGGAGGATTGCCTTCAGAAAGGCCGGCAACTAGCCGCGGCGTGCTATGTGATCTATGGCGCCAGCACGATGATGGTCTACACGACCGGGAATGGAGTGCATGGCTTTACGCTCGAACGCAGTATGGGCGAGTTCCTGCTCTCCCATCCCAACATTCGCATGCCGGCAGAGCCAAAATACTACAGCGTCAACCAGAGTTACGAGGAAAACTGGAGCACAGGAGTTAGGAAATTGACCCACTGGCTGCAAGGGCAGGATCAAGAAGTGCCGCGCCAGCCCCTTTCGAGCCGCTACATCGGCTCCTCAGTAGCCGACTTTCATCGCAATTTGTTGAGAGGGGGAATCTTTTACTATCCCGCAGACGCCAAGAGACCCCAAGGCAAGTTACGCCTGCTTTACGAAGCCATCCCACTGGCCTTTATAGCGGAGCACGCCGGAGGTTACGCCTCAGACGGACACCGTAACATACTCGACATCCAACCCGAAAGCCTCCATCAACGCACTCCTCTCTTCATCGGCAATCGGGAACTGGTCGAGCAAGCGGAGAAATTCATATCCCGCTACGACGAATAGGAGAAAACACTATGAGCGAGCTAGACATAGCCACTCTGGAAACCAGAACACTGGCCGAACTGCGCGAATTGGCCAAAGAATTGGAGATTTCCGGCTACAGCCGCCTGAAAAAAGAGGATCTCATCCTGCGACTGCTGCAAGCCAAAGCAGAGAGAGAGGACCTCATATTTGGCGGCGGCGTACTGCAAATCGTAGATGAAAACAAAGGCTACCTGCGCCGCAAAGGCTACAAACCTGGGCCTGAGGATGTGTACGTCTCCCAATCCCAGATCCGTCGTTTCGGAATGCGCACCGGCGACATGGTGGTCGGTCAAGTGCGGCCACCCAAGGAAAACGAAAAGTATTTCAGCCTGCTACGCGTGGAAGCCGTGAACGGCATAGATCCAGAGGCAGCCAAGCAACGGCCTTCTTTCGAATCACTGACCCCGATCTTTCCCGAGGAACGCTTTGTCCTGGAAACCTCTCCCGGTCATCCAACTACACGGCTGTTGAGCATGGTCGCGCCAATCGGGAAAGGACAACGCGGCCTCATCGTATCGCCGCCCAAAGCCGGCAAGACCACCGTGCTTAAACACATCGCCAACGGCATCTCGGGCAGCCATCCCGAAGTGCACCTGATGGTCGCCCTGATCGGCGAGCGCCCCGAAGAAGTCACCGACATGGATCGTTCGGTGGATGCCGAAGTCATCAGCTCCACCTTCGACGAACCGGTTAAAAGCCACGCCAAAGTAGCAGAAGTTGCGCTGGCCCGGGCCAAGCGGCTGGTAGAGGGGAAGCGAGACGTCGTCATCCTCCTGGATAGCATCACCCGTCTCTCGCGCGCCTACAACCTGGTAGTGCAGCCCAGCGGGCGCACGCTCTCCGGCGGACTCGACCCGGCCGCTCTCTACCCACCCAAGCACTTTTTTGGCGCCGCCCGCAACATCGAGGAAGGAGGCAGCCTCACCATCATAGCTACCTGCCTGATTGACACCGGCAGTCGCATGGACGACATGATCTATGAGGAGTTCAAAGGCACCGGTAACATGGAGCTTCACCTGAGCCGCAAGCTACAAGAACGGCGCATCTTTCCCGCCTTCGACATCGAGCGCTCCGGCACGCGCCGAGAAGAACTGATGATTGACGAGGACACACTCCAGAAAATATGGCTGATGCGCCAGCGCTTTTTGGATTCCCACTCATCCGGCTACAGCGTCGTCCAGGCCATGCAGGAACTACTCCGCGTCCTCAAAAGCACCAAGAACAACGAGGAATTCCTCAACCTTTTCGCCAAAATGGCCGAGATGGATGGCTACTAGACAATGCTGCGCGCCGTGACGTTCGATTTTTGGCAAACCCTATACCAAGGAACATTCGCTCACAACGAGCGGTTGCGCCTGCTGGACGAAGCGCTATCCCGTCACTCACAGACACGCTCCCAGGCGGACCTGGAAGCAGCCTACCGCCACGCCCACTCGCTGTGGGAACAAGTCTGGCGTGAGGAGCACCGCCCCCTCGCCACCACATTCTGGCTGCGCGACATGCTGACTTTTCTCGATGCCAATTTACCCGAGGATACACTGGCGAACCTGGGCCGCTCCATAGAAGAGGTGTTCCTGCACGGAAATAGCAGACCCCACCCCGTCGTAGGAGTGATAGAAACCCTGCCCCGCCTGGCCCGACGCTATCGCCTGGGCCTCATCTCTGATACTGGCCTGACACCTGGACGAGTTTTGCGCACACTCCTCCGCCGTGATGGCCTGCTGCCCTACTTTGACGCACTGACCTTCTCCGACGAAACCGGAGCGACGAAGCCTCGCTCGGAACAATTCACGCGCACCCTGGCCCTGCTCCAGGTCCGTCCAACAGAGGCCGCCCACGTCGGTGACTTGCCAGAGACCGACCTGGCCGGCGCCAGAGCCGTGGGCATGAAAACCGTGCTGTTCCTGGGAGAGAGCCAGCGCCGCGATGGGCAACCGCTGGCGGACGGAACCTTTGAAAAATACAGCGAACTTGAGAAACTGCTGGAGCAACTGGGATGAACAACACCTACGAATACACCGGCAACCTACACGTGCACACCTCCTACTCCGATGGGCAAGCGCTACACACAAAAGTCGTGCAGGCAGCGGCCGAGGCCGGCCTTGATTTCGTCATCGTCACCGACCACAACGTGTGGGTGGACAAATGTGAGGGTTACTATGACTACGTCCTGCTCCTGGTGGGCGAGGAAATTCACGACGTGCGCCGCCAGCCCCAGGCCAACCACCTCCTGGTCTACAACGCCGAGAGCGAACTGTCTCCGCTGGCCTCGGACCCGCAAGGACTGATTGACGCAGTGAACCAGCGCGGCGGCCTTTGCTACCTGGCCCACCCCGACGAGTACGGCAGCCCCCTCAGCCCCGATCTGGACGCCATTCCGTGGGAAGATTGGGACGTCACCGGTTACGCCGGGCTCGAAATCTGGAACTATATGTCCGAGTTCAAGGCCCGCATACGCAACAAAGTGGCGGCATTGTTCTACGCCCATTTCCCGACCCTGGGCATCCGCGGGCCATTCCGGGCCACACTGCGCCGCTGGGACCAACTACTGGCGCAGGGCCAGCGTGTCTCTGCCATCGGCGGGTCCGACGCGCACGGCAACACCTACTCGATGGGACCAATCCGCCGCCAACTGTTCCCCTACGAATACCTCTTCCGCTGCGTAAACACCCACATCGTCACCCAGCGCCCCCTAGTTGGCCACCTGGAGCAGGACAAACAACTGATCTACGACGCCCTGCGGGCCGGCCACACCTGGGTGGGCTACGACTTGCCGGCCTCGACGACCGGCTTCCGCTTCCACGCCCGCAGCGGCGCCAAACGAGCACTGATGGGAGATGGACTGGCGCGCGTCGGAGCGACTATTTTTGAAATCCAGACACCCCAAAGCGCCGACATCCGCCTGCTCCTCGACGGTAAAATAATAGCGCGCACCAGGGGCGATCACCTCCAATTCACCACCGCCGAGCCGGGTGTATATCGCGTCGAGGCCTACCGGAACTATCGCCTGGAGCGCCGGGGCTGGATCTTTAGCAGTCCGATCTATGTCACGTAGGGCAAATTGCCAATTGCCCTACACACAAAAAGGCCCGCCCTCGCTAACGCGGGAGCGGGTCAGACCATCAATTCGGCGCCAAACTGTTACGCCTTCACAATTGCATCCGAAGGACAGACCGAGACACACTGCGGCTCGTCGTGGTAGCCCACACACTCGACGCACACGTCCGGGTCAATCACGTAAATCTCGTCCCCCTCGGAAATAGCTTCGACGGGGCACTCGAACTCGCAAGAACCACAAGCAATGCACTCGTCAGTGATCTTCATAGCCATCTGGTTCACCTCCCTTCTTTCAAAAGATTTGAAAAGGCCCCACGCCCTCACAGATGAGGCGGGACATTTCATCAACGAGCAATTACTAACAAATACTCACAGGCTACACGAGATCCTGGCCTGGCCCAATCTCGAAGAAATCAATGTTCCTTTGAACGTCGTCCTCGTACTCTTCGGGTACATCATCCTCGTGGAATATCGCCCCCTGCTCGCACTCTTCCTCGCAGGAACCACACTCAATGCACTCTTCGGGATGAATGTAAAAAGTCGGCCATTCCGGATCATCCTCGACGAAGAAAATGGCGTCGCTCGGGCAAACCTCTACGCACGAGCCACGACGCTCGCACCTGGCTGTGATCACGTATGCCATTTAGCTCTTTCCTCCTGACGTAATAGATGATCTATTCAATAATTCGGGAAAAGGCCAATTCCCGGTTCATTTACAAGATACGACGATTCTTACGAGCAAATCATCGCCCAATAGCCGACGCCCATTTTAGCCATATTTCAATCTTTGTCAAGGCAAATAGATAATGACCAATACTCACAACGAGAGCTGGCTTCCATACCTGAGCGTAGGAATAGGCGTCACGACCGTCTCCGTAGCCGCCATTCTCATCCGCCTGGCCCAGGCCGAGTCCCCCTCTCTGACAGTAGCCGCCTGGCGCATGACGCTGGCAACCATCGTTCTCGCTCCCCTGGCCCTGACCACCCGCCGCTCCGAAATAAGATCGCTGACATCCCGCCAGTGGGGCAGTATCCTCGGCGCCGGGCTGCTGCTGGCGCTCCACTTTGCCGCCTGGATCACCTCTCTGGCCCACACCTCGGTAGCCGCTTCAGTCGTGCTAATGACGACTCATCCCATCTTTGTCGGTCTGGCCTCCCACTTAGTGCTGCGCGAACGACTGGCGCGCGGAATGACCTTCGCGCTACTCACCGCCATCGCCGGCAGCGTCATCATCGGCCTGGGCGATCTGGGGCAAGGCGCGCACCGGCTGCAAGGCGACGCGCTCGCCCTAGTAGGTGCGTTAGCCATCGCCGGCTACTTTCTCATAGGACGCCGCTTGCGGACGCGGCTCTCACTCCTGGCCTACGTCTTTCCCGTTTACGCCGTCGCTGCCCTGGCGCTGATGACCATTCTCCTGCTATCCAATCTTGCGCCAGCCCCTCGGCGCGCAGAGACCTGGCTGTGGTTGCTGCTGATGGCGCTAGGCCCACAGATTCTCGGCCATTCGTCACTGAACTGGGCGCTGCGCTACCTCTCGGCCACCTACGTCACCATCGCCATCCTGGGAGAACCGATCGTCTCCACGTTGCTGGCCTGGTGGATCTTGAACGAAGCCCCTTCACCCTGGGCGGCGTTGGGCGGGGCGTTGATACTGGCGGGCGTCGGCATCGCTTCTCAAGCCGAACGCCAGACCGACCCACCCCAGACGAAAGAGCAGAATTATGAAACCCATCAGCGTCCTTAACGACGTACTCGGCCCCGTGATGCGCGGCCCCTCCAGCTCCCACACGGCCGGCTCGTTCCACATCGGCGCGCTGGCCCGCGCCCTGCTGGGCGACGAACCCGCAACAGTGACGTTCGCCTTCGACCCCGGCGGCTCCCTGGCAAAAGTGTACAGGCAGCAAGGCAGCGACCTCGGCTTTGCCGCCGGCGTGATGGGCTGGGACATCGCCGACGAGCGATTTCCCCAGGCCCTCGACCGGGCCGCCCAACTCGGCATAGAGATCGAGTTCGCCGTCGAACGGCTGCCCCACTCCGACCACCCCAACGCCGTCGAGATTCGGATGCTCTCACGAAACGGGCGACGACTGCGCGCCGCAGCCCAATCCATCGGCGGCGGAGCGGTGGTCTTTACCCAGGTAGCCGGCTGGGCGGTGCATCTGACCGGCGACGCCCACGAGGTGCTGGTCGAGACGGAAAAACGGGCAGAACAGACCGTGCGCCAACTCTTGACACGGGACGGGGAGAGTATAGGCCAGCCGGCGCGCCAGGCCAGCGGCGACCGGGTATTGCTGCACGCCCGGCGTCGGACGGCGCCAGGGAACGACGTCCTGGCCGAGTTGGAGGGACTGCCAGGCGTGCGGGAGATCTGGGCGGCGGCACCGATCTTTGCCGTGCAGCGCGGAGCGCCTCTCTTCTCCTGCGCCGCCGAAATGGTCGCCCTGGCGGAGGAACGCGGCTGCTCGCTGGGCCGCATCGCGCTGGCATACGAGGCGACGCTGCTGGGCCTCCCGGAGAGCGCGGTGCTCGACGAGATCGCGCGCCGCTTCGACGTCATGCGGGCGGCCGTGCATCGTGGCCTGGAAGACGACCTGCCGCCGATGCAACTACTCCAATCAAGCGCGCGCCAGATCCACCAGGCCGAGGCGGAGGAACGGGTGGCGATTGGCGGCATCCACACCCGCGCCGCGACGCGGGCGATGGCCGTGATGCACGTCAACGGCGGCATGGGCGTGGTCTGCGCGGCCCCCACGGCTGGCTCAGCGGGCGTCATCCCCGGCGTAATGGTGACCCTGGCGGAGGAGAAAGGATCGAGCCGAGAGCAAACGGCTTTGGCCCTGTTGGCGGCCTCGGCGGTGGGGCTGACTGTGGCGACGCGGGCCACTTTCGCGGCCGAGGTAGCGGGTTGCCAGGTAGAGATCAGCGCCGCCGGCGCGATGGCGGCCGCCGGAGTAGTGGAAGCGGCGGGCGGCAACCCGCGCCAGGCGAGCGACGCAGCCGCCATCTACTTCCAAAACACGATGGGCTTGATCTGTGACCTCGTCCAGGGGATCGTCGAGATTCCCTGCCACACGCGCAACGCGGCGGCGGCCTCGGGCGCGTTTCTCTGTGCGGACCTGATCCTGGGCGGATACGCCAACCCGATCCCGCTGGACGAGACGATTGACGCCGTGTACAGTGTGGGTCAGGCGTTGCCGCGCGAGCTCAAATGCACTGCGCTGGGAGGACTGGCGCTGGCGCCTGCGGCGCTGGCAATGCCGCGCCTGAGATGACGGAAACGCGGTTTCCGTTAGCCCTCACCCTCCGGAGCAGCCACTTCCAACCGCAAGGAGCGGTAGGGCGCGCCCGGCCAGACCTCCAGCACCGGTGGCCGGTCGGCGAACCAGGTGGCATAGAGCGCGTCGAATTGACCGTCCGCCTTTAGCGCCTGCAACGTAAAATTGACCAGGTCGCGGAAGGCGGAATCGCCGGGCGGGAGGCCCAGCGCCAGCGGCGACTGGGTCAGCCGCAACGGGAGCACGTCCAGTTCCGGTGTGGTGTAGGCCAGCCTCAACAGATCGGCCCGCTCGCCCGCGACCGCTATCACCTGCCCCTCCTCCAACAAGGTCAGGGCCGCTTCCATCGTCGGACGCGGCAACACCAGCAGCGAAACAGACGCCGCCTGCGCCGCCGCGAGCAACGCCTCCCGACTCCCGCTCCCCTCCACCACCGCCACCTGTTGCCCGCTCAGGAAGGTGACGTCGGTGATAGCCGTCCCGGCCCGCACCAGCAATCCTTCGCCCGCCACATAGGTCGTCAGGCTCCAGTCCAGCTCCAACTCGGCGGCGCGGGTATGCGCCAACCCGCCCACCAGGAGATCGGCCTGACCTGTGCGCACCATCTCCTTCCCCTCCTCGACCGTAGTGGGGTAAAAGTCCACCGCCGCACCGTCGCCCAGCCAGCGCTCGGCCAGCAAGCGCGCCAAACCGACGTCGTACCCCACCGATACGCCGGCCGCGTCCGCGTAGGCGAAAGGGGCGCGACCAGAGATCAGGGCCACGGCCAGCCGTCCCCGCGCCTGGATAGCGCCGATGGTGTCCGGCGCGTCCGCCAGGAGGGTGGCGTCGTTCAGGGAGAGCATCTCGTCACCCGGCCAACGCTCGACGGCCGGCGGCGGCTCCGGCGCGAACCAGCGCCCGTACAGGTCCGCATACGCGCCGTCGCTGACCATCTCCTGGAAGGTCAGGTTGACCAGATCGGCGAAGAAGGGATCGTTCTGCGGGAAGGCAATCGCCAGAGGAGCCGCCGTGTACTGCCCAACGATGGCCGCATCGGGGAGCATGTCCGCTCCCCAGAAGAGGCGGCGACGCACATCGGCCACCGCGTCCACCTCTCCCCGGCCCAGCGCCGCCACTGCCTCGTCGAAGCGGCTGTAGGTCTGGAGCGTGGGGGTGAACTCTACCGCGCCCCACAGCGCGTACTGGGCCTCCCCCCAGGCGACCGCGCCCACCGGTCGCCCTTCCAGGCTCAGCGGGCCGCTGATTCCGTCCGCGTCGGCGGCGCGCACCAGGAGCGCCTGGCCGTCGTTAAAGTAAGGCAGGCCAAAGTCGGCCTCCGCCTCCCGCTCTTGGGTGTGAACCAGCGCCGCGAGGAGAATGTCCACCTCCCTCGCCTGCAAACGCTCGAGGGCCGTATCGGAGCGCACCTGGCGGAACCGGACCGCCTGCTCGTCCCCCAGCCAACGGCGGGCCAGCTCGCGCCCCACGTCCACGCCAAAGCCGGCCACTTCTCCTTCGTCGGTTATGTAGCCGAAGGGGCGCAGGTCATAGCGCACGCCGACGACGAGGTAGCCGCGGGCGCGCACCCGTGCGCCGGTCGTCGCATCATCTGGTAGAGGAGTCGGCGTGGGAGGCTCTGGCGTCGGGATGGAAACCGGCGTCGAGGGAACAGTCGCCTCTCCACCGGCGCAGGAGGTCAGCAAGAGAACGATGGACAGCAGCCAGAGGGTGCAAGTACGTTCCATTCAGGGTCTCCTGTACAAATGATGTTCGTTGATATAGCCCTCGACCGACGGCGAGACCAGGTAGCGCAGCGGCAGCCCCGCGCGGGCACGTCGTCGCAGGTCAGAGGCAGAGATGTCCAGGCGCGGCGCGTCGAGCCAGACCAAGCGCCTGCCTAGGCCGGGCACAGCCCGCTCCAAAACTTCCAGGTCAGGTTCGTAGCCAGGGCGGGCCATCACGGCCAGCCGGGCCTGCTGCGCGATGCCGGCCGGGTCGCGCCAGGCGAGGAAATCGGCCAGGCTGTCCCCTCCCATCAGGAAGAACCACTCCGCTTCCGGGCGCTCTCGTCGCAGCAGGGCCAGCATCTCGACGGTGTAGTGCGGACCGGGCCGGTCCAGGTCCACGCGAGAGATGGCAAAGGCGGGATTATCGGCGATGGCCGCCTCGACCAGCGCCGCGCGATGACGGGCCGGTGTGATTGCTCTGCCAGACTTTAGAGGCTGCCGCCCGGCCGGGACGAATAGCACACGGTCGAGCCGGAGCTGTACGCGAGCGTTCTCGGCCAGCGCCAGGTGACCGTAGTGGGGCGGATCGAACGTGCCGCCCAGAATGCCCAGAGATTGGAGATTTGTCATACCTCCCACACCAGTTCTTTCTCACCGATGCGGACGGTATCGCCCGGCTGCACGCCCGCCTCCTCCAGCGCGTCCGTGACCCCCATACGCTCCAACGCCCGCCGGAAACGACGCACCGCCTCCTCCAAATTCCAGATCGTCATCTCGGCCAGCCGCTCCACCCGCCGGCCACGCACCCGCCAGACGTTCTCTTCCTCGCGCAGGATGCGAAACGCTTCCTCATCCTCGCCCAGCCGAAAGACGGGCAGTTCTTCCGACAGCGTCTCCTCATCCGGCAATTCGGCCAACATCTGGGCCGCGCGGTAGAGCAACTCGCGCACGCCGTCCCGCGCCAGGGCAGAGATCGCCAGCGCCGGGCAGCCCTGCGCCTCCAGCGCCGCCTTTATCTCGGGCCAGCGCTCTCGCACCTCCGGCACGTCCATTTTATTGAGCACGGCCAACTGCGGTTTCAGATCCAGGCCGTGGCCGAACATTTCCAACTCGCGGTTGATGGCGGCAAAGTCGGCCAACGGGTCGGCGGAGAGGCCATCCAGCAGATGGATCAGCACGCGGGTGCGTTCAATGTGACGCAGGAACTCGTGCCCCAGCCCCTTGCCTTCGGAAGCGCCCTCGATCAGGCCAGGGATGTCTGCCATAACAAACTCGATCTCATCATCGAGCACGACGACGCCCAGGTTGGGCTGAAGAGTAGTGAAGGGATAGGGGGCGATCTTGGGCCGGGCGGCCGTCGTCGCCGCCAGCAAGGTGGATTTACCCGCGTTTGGCATTCCGGTCAACCCCACGTCGGCCAGTAACTTTAATTCCAGGCGCAGCCAGCGCTCCTCTCCTGGCAAGCCGTGCTCGGCCATCCTGGGAGCTTGGTTGGTAGAGGTGGCAAAGCGGGCGTTCCCCCTTCCCCCGCGCCCTCCCCGCGCCACGATCAACTCCTGGCCCGGCCCGGTCAGGTCGCCCAGCAGGTCGTCGCTATCGGCGTCGTAGACGAGGGTGCCGGGCGGCGCCGGGACGCGTAGCTGCTGGCCGAACGCGCCGTGTTGGTTCTTACCCCGCCCGTGCTGGCCTCGCTCAGCCCGAAAGTGGCGTTTCCGGCTGAAGCGGTAGAGGGTATTGAGGTGCGTGTCCACGTAGAGCAGCACGTCGCCCCCCTTGCCGCCGTCGCCGCCGGCCGGCCCGCCAAAGGGAACGTATTTTTCGCGGCGAAAGGCGACGCAGCCGTCGCCCCCATCGCCCGCTTTGACATAGATCTTGGCCTCGTCGTAGAACATCGTGGGAGAAGGATACCGCAAACGGGGGGGATGTCAAGATGGCGGGTAAGAAACCCGCTCTACTCTCAGGGCTGGCTGACCAAGCCTCCAGTTGCCGCCGTCGCCGCGCCGATACCGCCCGCCCCACCGGTGAACTGGGGTTTGGTAGATGAGAAATGTAAGCAAAGGCTCTTCTGCTTCGCCCGAAGCGCCAAAAATCTGGTTTCTTTCGCCGGATTATCGAGTAGATACCTCTCGTCCCTCGTACTGTCGCTTGTAATACTCCTGGTAGTGGTCGCCGCTCTTGATGGGCCGCCACCACCACTCGTTCTCGACGTACCAGCGCACTGTTTCCCTGATGGCTTCCTCGCAACCGTGGGCCGGCTCCCACCCCAGACAGCGCATCTTGGTCACGTCGAGCGCATAGCGGCGGTCGTGGCCGGGCCGGTCGCGCACCGGCTGAATGAGGCTCTCCGGTTTGCCCAGCAGATCGAGGATCAGGTGGGTCATATCAACGTTGCGCATCTCGGCGCCGGTGCCAACGTTATAGATGTCGCCTAACTTGCCCTTGTGCAGCACCAGGTCAATCGCCTCGCAGTGATCGAGCACGTAATGGTAGTCGCGTACCTGCAAGCCATCACCGTAGAGGGGCAGCGGCAGGTCTTCAATCGCGTTGGTGACAAAGAGCGGCACGACCTTTTCGGGATACTGGTAGGGGCCGACGTTGTTGGCGCCCCGGCTGATGGTGACCGGCAGGTCATAAGTGATGTAGTAGGCGTTGACCATCAAGTCGCCGCCGGCCTTGCTGGCGGCGTAGGGGCTGCGCGGGGCAACAGGGTCGCTCTCTTTGGATGCTCCCTCCGGTACGTGGCCGTATACCTCATCTGTCGAAACCTGGTGGTAACGCTCCAGGCCAAGCTCCCGGGCCGCCTCCAGTAGCACGTAGGTGCCGTAGACGTCGGTCTGGATAAAAGCGTCGGGGTCCATAATGGATCTATCTACGTGCGTCTCGGCAGCAAAGTTCACGAGGGTGTCAACCTCGTGCTGCTGAATAGCTTCCCGCACCGTGGCAGTATCGCAGATGTCGCCTCGTACGAAAACGTAGCGGCCAGCGAAACGTTCGGCCACGTCTTTGAGGTTATCCAGATTGCCGGCATAGGTCAATTTGTCGTACACGACGACGTGGTAAGCGGGGTACTTTTTCAGCATATAGCGGACGAAATTGGAGCCAATGAAACCGGCTCCACCGGTGATCATCAGATTGCGCACGTAAACCTCCTGGGTCTAGAATTTAGCCCGGCTATTCTACCACAACCACCGCTTGGGGCAACTTGCCTTTGTGATACGAAGATGTTATCATTACACCAATTCGCCTGAAATCCGAAAGGTAATCCTCACAATGTACATTAGATCACAGCGCCGGAGGCCTCGCTCCTCCCCCATACGCATACTGTTCCTGCTGATGTTGATCAGCGCCGGAATATACGTCTACGCTATGATCAAACAGGAGCAGATCGAGAATCCCTTTGTCCCCACCCCGCTTCCCCCTACGCCCACGCGCTCGGCCTTTTCCTACGCCGACGAGGCGACCGAGTTGTACTTGCAGGGCAACCTGGCGGGCGCCATCGCCGCTTACGAGCGGGCTATCGCTCTCGAGCCGGACGACGTGTTGCTGTACATCCCCCAGGCGCGGCTCCTGGCCCTGGAGGGACGGCCGATCGAGGCGGTGCGGCGCGCCAACCGGGCGGTCGAGATAGCGCCGGAGAACGCGCGCGCCTGGGCCGTTCTCGGCATGGCCTATGATTGGAACGGCAACGTGCCGGAGGCAATTGACGCTTGTAAGCGGGCCATTGAGCTCGATCCCACCTACGCCGAGGCGTATGCCTACCTGGCCGAAGCCTACGCCGACGCGGTGCGTTGGGCAGAGGCGACGGATGCCGGTCAGACCGCTCTGCAACTCGACGAGGGCAGCGTGGACGCCCATCGCAACTATGGATATGTGCTGGAGAAACAGGGAAACTATTGGGAAGCGGTGGAAGAGTACGAACGGGCGCTAGAGATTCACCCCAACCTGGCCTACATCCACATCGCCGCCGGCCGGAACTATCAGGTGTTGGGGAACCTCAGCGCGGCGGAAAGCAGCTTTCAGCGCGCCATCGAGATTGACCCCCACAACGTGGAGGCTTATTACAGACTGGGACGGGCGTATTACGAGACCGGAGAATACGAACGAGCCGAGACTTATCTCAAGCAAGCGACCGAGGAAGACACCGAGTTCGCGCCAGCGTTCGGCTACCTGGCTTTCACCTACTGGAGCCGCCGCAACTATGAGGCGGCCATCGAAAGCCTAGAGCACGCCATCAAGGTAGCCTGTGTCGAGGCGCGACGCCAGGCCGAGACATTCTACGTCACCGTAGAAAACTTGAACGACGAATCCGCCGGCCCGTCGCCGGGCGCGGTGATGCGGGGCGACTTTGCCCCCACGCCTGAGGGCGACCGGGATGAGCTACAAGCCACGCTCGCGCCGACGAATGAGGACGAGGAGGCGTGGGCCGACGCGCGCGGCGCGGCGACGCTCGACGCGCAGACGGGCAACTACACGGTGGAGTTGGAGGGGCTGCCGGGCCTGGGACCCGGCCTGGCCTACACAGGTTGGTTCGAGGGAGTGAATACGCTATCCGGCGACCCCCTGAGCACCGGCCCGCTCGACTTGCAGGCCGATGGGAGCCTGGAGGCGGAATTTGAAGCGGGTTGGGTCGAGGGGCCGCGGATCGAGTATTTCTACACGTTGGGGCTGGCCTATTTTTACATGGCCGAGTGTGAAAAGTCGTACCCGCTCTTTGAGGCGGCGCTACAGATATATCCCGAGGAACCGAACGCGCTGGAAGGCATCCGTCTGTGCCAGGAGGCCGAGGAGGCGGAGTAAAGTGGTGGGGCCGGGGGGAGCGTTGCGGCGGTACAATGATGCGGTCGGCTGGCGCGGTTGACGACGGACGAACGACGCGGATTGGGCGGGTTTGTCCAATCTCGGTTTGATACTCGTGCTCGGTTTGATACTCGTGCGTTGCGTGGCTCTTGACAGCACCTATGACTATTGCAGACTGCCGTAAATTCGTGCCGAGTTTTTCACACTCACACCGGCCTAAAGAGCCGGTGTTAGGGCACTTTTCGGCCAATTTGTGGGCCTAGCGCCGCCTCTTCAGGGCGGCGCAAAGCGGAACGAATTTATGCATCGCTGCACTATTATGGTAATTTGCTCTCCCTCATTGCTGTTCTCCCTTTCCAGTCCGAGATAGACAGAACCGATTATTCGGAATTAGCGTGACCGCCAATTTTGCCCGGCGCGGTATGGTTACTGCCTCTCAAGCCATTATTGTCCTGCCATCCCAGTTCCATCGAACGCCTCAATGTTCCACAACTCGAGGTACTCGCCGGGATCCAGAACCACGCCGCTCATCCCTGGGCGCACGGCGACCACTTTGGGCACAAAGTACAACGGCAGAACGGGTAAATCGTGGGAAAAGATACGTTGGGCCTCGTTGTGAAAGCGGATATAGTCGTCCGTTCCCGGAAGCGCGTCAGACGCCGCATAGCAAGCTGCGTCGTACTCGGCGTTGGCATAGCCGGGATTGTTGCTCGCGGCCCACCAGTTCTCAGGAGCAGGGATCTCGGAGGAAAGGTATAGCCAGCACGGTGCGTCGAGACCGTTCAGCCAAGAAAAGAGCGCCAGGTCGAATTGCCGCCCCAACACAGGACCGTCGGGGCCGTCGGCAAAGAACTCTTCATCTGGGAAATACTGCACCGCCAGCCCAACGCCGCAGTCAGCCAGATTCTCGACCAGGATGCCGGCCACCTGCTCGCGAGCCGGGTCGCCTTCGGTCGTGAAGAGGGTGACGGTGAAAGGTGCGCCGTCGTAGATACCCGCCACGCCGCGAGCCTCCCGCACGCCGTCCTCGTCCTCGTCCAGCCAGCCCGCCTCCTCCAACAGAGAGCGACCTCCGGCGGGATTATAGTCCCAATGGTAGAGTTGGTAGCCAGCGTAAAGCGGATGCTCGGCGGCGACGTAACTGTGGGCAACGGCAGAGTCGCCGTAGGAGAACACCTCGCCCGCGATGCGCTCGCGGTCAATACACATCGCGATGGCCTGGCGCACCCGCTCTTCCCCAAAGAAATTCGAGCGATTATCCCACGTCGCTGACTCGATGCCAAAGTCCAAATGCTCCCACTCGCCACTGGACGACGCGACCAATTGCACCGCGCCGGTTTCGGCAGCTTCCAGAAGCGGTGTCAGTTCCTCCCCTTCTATCACGTCCTGGGTGACGAGATCGCACTCGCCCACCGTGAGCATGTCGAGCGCCTGCCGCAGGTCAGGCACAAAGCGAAAGATGATGCGGTCGAGATAAGGCAGGCCCTCCGCAGCGCGAAAGTAGTGCGGGTTGCGCACCAACGTGATGCGTTCTGCCTCCACCCACTCCTCGACGACGAAAGGGCCCCAGCCCAACGGCTTGCGGTGCGCGACCTCGGCGCTGAGCAACTGGTCAGCCTGGGCCACGCCCCACACGTGCCGGGGCAGCGGGGGGTAAAAGTTCAAAAAGTAAAGATAGGAGTAAGCGGTATCGCGATAACCGGGCACGCTGCTCCAGACGAGCGTATGTTCACCCGCAGCGTCGTAGCTGGCGGTACGCTCCCGAAAGAAGCGCAGGTTGGGATTATCGAATGCGCCGGCCAGCTCGAAGGAGTAAAGAAAGTCATCGGCGGTCAGTGGATGACCGTCCGCCCAGGTAACGTCGCTCCGCAGCGTGAACGTAACTACCACCTGCGTCATCGTGACCACTTCCCCCTCGAACGAAACCGGTTCGCCAGCGGCGTTGTATACGGCAGCGCCGGGGAGCAAGTCCACAACGTCCTCATTGACGTCCAGCACTCGTTCACCCTCCCTGACCTCGACGGTATGCACGACGACGTCTCCGTCGTCCAGGTTGGGGATTTTCTCCAGGATCACGGGCTGGAGTTGGTACGAGCGGGTGTCAATCGGACCATCGTAGATCGCCTCCAGTACATTGCGGGCGGCGCGCGACGGACTGCCATAAATGAAAAGCGTATTCGGTTCAAAGGCCTGGCATATAGCGAGCTCTTTGGGCGGGAGGGGGGTTGGCGTGCCGGTGGGAGTTGTAGTGGGCACATCGGCAGGTTGAGTAGGGACAGGCAAGGAGGGAACCAACGTAGGCAACACCACGGAGCCAAGATCGCTATTTACCAGCAAGACAGCCATGACCGCTCCGAATGACAGCAACACCAACGAGACAACGACCCATTTACCACGCGCCATGCGATTTTAACCCTCCAATCTTTTGCCAAGTACAGTGATGCGAAATTTCGTTCTGCTTACGCTGGCCCACGCCGTCCCAAAGAGGCAGCGTCAGGCCCGCACATAGGCCGAAAAGCGCTCCAGCACCGGATCTCGAGTCTCAGTAGATCCAAAATTGCTCCCAAACGTGTCAGTTGACCTGTGAACTTACAGGTTTGCCAAATCCTGGTAAGATTGTAGTTGCAAGAAACAACAATCCAAGGAGGCAAACCTGTGG